>MDSV01100752.1_pt1 | contig 36528 bp, 35 predicted proteins | sample 810851 | NCBI WGS metagenome assembly MDSV01 (sample SAMN05326640, study PRJNA326480) | marine metagenome | isolation source: seawater | place: Atlantic Ocean: North East | collected 2012 | reverse complement strand
GGAGGACAGTCGATGGTCGTCACCAATGGCGCAATCCCTGTGCCGCAGGGACACGGGCTGTCCCTTGATCGAAACCTTCTAGCTGAACTGGCAATAGCATGAGTCAAGAGTTTCAGGGTTTCCGTCGCGCGGACGGATCCGTCGGCGTGCGCAATGACCTGCTGATCTTGTCGACGACGGGACTGACAGGGCCAGCCGCTCGACGCATCGGAAAGGCGCTTCCGGCGGCCAAGGTCGTCACAACGCCCTTCGGCAGCGGTGTAGTCGGAGATGACGGCGCCCTGCGAAACCGGATGCTGCTTGGCTTTGCGCGTCATCCAAACGTTGGCGCCGTGTTGCTTCTGAGCGGCAAACAACCCGAGGCTGAGGAATACCGCGATCAGATCGTTGCGACCGGACGGCCGGTCGAACTGTTGCTTCTCGACGAGAACCGCCAGGATTCCCTTCGGTTGACGGATTTGGGCATCCGCGTTGGCGCTCGGCTCATGCGTCAGCTCAGCCGCCAGCTTCGCACCCCGGCTTCGATTTCCGAGCTGCTTCTGGCGGGCGAATGCGGGCGCTCCGATCCCAGTTCGGGTCTTGCGGCCAATCCGCTGGTTGGCCGCATCGCTGATCATGTCGTCGCCGAGGGGGGCCGGTTCGTCGCTGGTGAGACGATGGAATGGTTCGGCGCCGAACATGTCCTCAATCGGCGGGCGGCTTCGCCCGAAATCGCGGAAGCGATCCAAAGCGCTGTTGCCCGACGCATGGACCACGCGAAATCCGCGGGCATAGACCTGATCGGCAACAACCCCAGCCCGACCAACATCGCGGGCGGGCTGACAACGCTTGAAGAGAAGTCGCTCGGCGCGATCCACAAGACAGGTACAAGCCCGATCCTCGGCTTGCTCGCGCACGGCCAAGCTCCGGCGGGGCCGGGATGCTGGCTCATGGATCAGCCGTTTTACGCACCGGAATCGTTGTCTGGATTCACGGCGGCGGGCGCCCATATCGTTCTGTTCACGACCGGGCCCGGCAATAGCTATTGCAGCCTGCTTGCCCCGACCATCAAGATTTCGGCCAATGTCGACACCTGCGTGAACCTTCCCGAGCAGATCGATTTCGACGCCAGCGGCCTCCTGCTCGGAACCCTCTCGATGGACGAAGCGACCGAGCGGCTGACAAAACACATCCTGGAGACGGCTTCCGGCGCCTCGACCTTCGGCGAGATCCTGGAGGAAGGCGAAGAAGTCGTAACCCGCATCGGAGCATCGCTGTAATGGAGAATACGCGTCAAAAGGTCATCGTTCAGGACGGCTCCGACTCTGTCGGTGTTGCCCTTGTCCCGCTCAAGGCGGGCGAGGTCCTGGATATCCGCACGGGCACACAGACACGACCATTAAGGATCCAGAACGACATCCCCCGGTACCACAAGTTCGCGGTCGTTGACCTGCCCGATGGCGCGGAGGTCCGGAAGAATGGCGAAGTCATTGGCCGGATGATGCGTCCGGCAAGGACCGGCGAACACGTTCACACACACAACCTGACCGGACTGACTATGAAGTGAGGCGCAGCGAGAGCAACCTTGCCAATGGCGACACAGTCACAAATTGTTGAAAACGCTCAATGTGCAAGTTCCGGTGACAAACATAAATCGACCGCATGCGCAAGCAACTGATCAGACCCATGAGAGGGTTCAAGACGCGGAGAACGGCATAGGCGCAGCCTCATGATCCGTTTGTGTGGTTCGACAGAACACCGGTACTGGAGCCGATTCCGCCTGGTACAGTGGGTGTGCATTCAATCAGGACTGCGAGTGTCATCGAGAACCGGCCGAACAGGTATGTGAACCTGCTGCCAATGTTGCGAAGAGCCTGATCGGGCTGATCTATGACCCGCAGCTGGATGGCGGCACACTGCCCCTTCAAGTTCTTGCGGTTCGACTCGGTGTCAGCCGATTCAAAATCCCGCGCAACTGCGTCGTGCTCGAGGAGATGGGCCTCTTCTATAAGGTCACGAAGAACGGCCGATGCGCTGTCGAGCACGGCGACGGAGACGATACGACCGCCGCGCCGAACCTCCAGATAGGGCCATTCACCTTCGATGGGCCTGTCGAGGAAGGCCTTCACCTTGTCGTCGATCTCTTCACACAGGCGGGAGACCTGGCTCTTGGAGATGCCGTTCATGCCCATGGCCTTGACCATGTCATCAACCGTGCGGGTCGAAACACCCTGGATATAGGCTTTCTGGATCACAGCCGTCAGAGCCTTCTCTGCCATGCGGCGCGGTTCGAGAAAACTCGGGAAATAGCTGCCGGTGCGAAGCTTTGGAATGCGCAGCTCGACGGTGCCCGCCTGTGTCTCCCAATCCCGGTCGCTTCGACATGATTGCGGATCCGTCCAACAACACCGTCAAGGTGCTGATCGACTGCCAGGCCTGAAATTGGGGACAAAAGGGATGACACGCTTCAGCGTTGAAGGCCGCAAGGCCATTGTAAAGGGCGGCACACGCGGCCTTGGACATGGCATCGCAGAGGCCCTGCTCGAGGAAGGCGCAGAGGTCGTGATCTTCGGCTCGGACGCGCGCGCCGAAGAGGTTGCCGTCGGGTTCCGCCAACGCGGCTTCGCCTGCCAGGGCCTCGCCGTTGGCCTTGCCGATACGACGGCGCGCGGGGCCGGCTTCGACCGGGCGGTCGCCCTCATCGGCGGCCGGCTCGACATTCTGGTCACGGCCGCCGGCGTCCAGCGGCGCCACCGGAGCGAGGAATTTCCGCTCGATGACTGGCAGGCGGTGCTGGAGGTCAACCTCACCGCCGTCTTCGATCTCTGCCAGCGCGCGGCAAAGGTGATGTTGCCGCAGGGCGGCGGCAAGATCGTCAACATCGCCTCGCTGTTGAGCTTCTTCGGCGGCTTCACCGTGCCCGCCTATGCCGCGAGCAAGGGCGGTATCGCGCAGCTCACCAAGGCGCTCGCCAACGAATGGGCCGGCCTTGGTTTCGAGCACTTCGCCTGCCGCACCGAGGACGAGATGATCGCCCGCTGCAAGGGCGCGAACGTCATCCTCAACCAGTATGGCCCGTTCACCGATAAGGTGCTTTCGGCGCTCAGCCCCGAACTCGGGTTGATCGTGCGATACGGCGTCGGCGTGGTCAATGTCGACCTCGATGCCGCCGGCCGCCACGGCGTCCAGGTTTGCAATGTGCCGGATTACGGCATGAACGAGGTTTCCGATCATGCGCTGGCACTGATGCTGGCGCTGATCCGCAAGATCCCGATGATTGCCGCCAACAGCCGGAAGGGCGCGTGGGACTACCGCCAGACGATCCCGGTGCGGCGCATACAGGAGATGACCATCGGCGTTCTCGGCGTTGGCCGGATCGGCGGCCTGTTCGCCCGCAAGGCGGAGGCGCTCGGCGGCCGGGTGGTGCTCTGCGATCCCTACAAGCCGGACCTCAGGAAGGAATTTCCCGACGAGCCGGTGACCTTCGATGAATTTCTACAGATCGCCGACGTCATCTCGATCCATTGCCCGCGCTCGCCCGAGACCTGCCGCCTGCTCGGCGCCCCGGAGTTCGCCTGCATGAAGAAGGGTGCGCTCGTCATCAACACCGCTCGTGGCGGCATCATCGACGAGGCTGCGCTCGCCGCACCGCTCGTCTCCGGCCATCTCGGCGGCGCCGGTATCGACACGGCCGAGCACGAGCCGCTGCCGGCGACATCGCCGCTGCTTGCAGCGCCCAACTGCCTCGTGACCCCGCACATGGCCTGGTATTCCGAGGAGGCGGCTCGGGAACTGAAGCGCAAGGTCGCCGAAGAGGCGGTCCGCTTGGCCCGCGATGAGAAGCTGCATTACCCGGTCAACGGCATTGGCCGATCCGCCGCCTAGCCGACAAACCGGAGATCGCCGCGAACTGCCCCGCCAAACGAAGGCACCCTCCTGCCTTGAAATGAAGCAGGAAGGCAGCAATCGACAAATCGAATTTCAGCGACGACTTCAAAACGCCCGTCTGTTCAGGCCGCCGCGAGGGGAGGCGACGAACCTTAGGTTTCGACGCTCGGATAGTCCTTGCCGTGCCAGTCCTGAAGCCTTGCGGCGAATTCGCGCTGGAACGACAGGGGGCCGCTTTTCTTCAGATAGGGCTCGTCATAAATGCCGATGAAGATCGTCAGATTGAGGAAGAAATGCGCGCCCATTTCGAACAGGGCCTGATAATCGTGGTTGATCAGCGCCTCCCGCTCTTCATGGGTAAGGCTGTGCACCGTCGAGGCTTCCACGTCATTGCCGAGCAGTTTGGGGCCGATCGACTGTTCCCAGGTGGCGACGAAGCTGCGCGGCTCATCGATGTAGCGTTGCAGAAGCTCCGGATCGCGGTCGACAGTATAGAGGAATTTGTTGACGTAATATTTGCTCATGCCGCGGCCTCCTTGGGATACCAGGTGAAATAGGCTTCCATGGTGTGGAACAGGTCGAGATTGTCGACATAGTCCGCCCCTTCCGGCCCGGCGACGCCAAGCATCAGGATGAAGTTCAGGAAGCCATGGGTGGCATTGCCGCTCCGGGCCATGCTCTCATGGGTGACGTTTTCGAGAATGGCGTCGATATCGCCGTTCCGCAGCCATTCGATTGCCTGCCTGTCGAATACAGGGTCCGGCCCGGTTTCCATGAACTGGCGGGGGCCGCCGAGTTCGAGCGACAGATGCCCGGTGCCAATGGCGGCAACGCGCTTGTCGGAGGGGAAGTCGTCGATCGCCTTGCGGATAGCGCGGCCGACCTCATAGAAGCGCTTCGGCGTATGCAGCGGCGGCGCGAAGATGTTGGTATAGATCGGGACCACCGGAAGGTCGTTTTGCGGGCGCACGGTGATGATCGGGCAGATGATCGAATGATCGATTTTCAGCTCGTTGGAAAAGGCGAAATCGAAATTCTGGTTCATCAGCGACTGGTGCATGAAGCGCGACATCGCCTCGTCGCCCTCCAGCACATATTTCGGAATGCCGAATTCGCGTTCCTCATTATAGAAGGTCGCGTCGTAGCGCTCCGCCTTGCCGATCAGGAATTGCGGGCAGTTGTCGAGGAAGATCTGGTGAAAATGATCGGATCCAATCATCACCAGAACATCCGGTTCGGCCTTTGCCAGCGTTTCGCGATAGGCCTCGATCTTGCGCTTCCAGGTCGGCGCTTCGGGCATCTGCTGTTCGGGCGGCGCCGTGGTGGCCTTCAGGTAGAAGGGGTGGTGGGTCGACGCCAGCGTTGCAACGAGTTTTGCCAATTCTCTCTCCTCTTGTCGGATGTCCTCGAAAGCCCGCGCGGTTGAAATTGCCGCGCGCGGGCTCATTCCCTCGTCTTTGCGGCCTGCCGCTTCAGTCGCCGAACAGCGACCGGGCGATGCCGGCCTTTTCGAAAATGTAATCGCGGCTCTTCTCTAGCTCGCCGCGCAGATGGGCAATGTCCGCGCCGACAAGCTTGCCCTTCCACTTGCGGACCTTGCCGGCCACCAGCACGCTGTCGACATTCGAACGTTCCATCAGCGTGACCACGGTTCCGGGCACATTGTTGAGCGGCGCGACATTGAGCGCCTCGGCATCCAGCAGGATGATGTCGGCGTCCTTGCCGGGCGTCAGCGAACCGGTGCGGCGGTCGAGCTTCAGGCCCTCCGCGCCGCCGATCGTGGCCGCCCGGATTGCCTCGCGCGCGGTCAGCAGCGCCGGATACGCCTCGCCGCCCAGCGCCTTTTCATTGGCGAACATGCGCTGCATGGTGACCATGGCGCGCATCTGGGTGAAGAAATCGGCTGTCATCGTGCACTCCACATCGGTGGAAAGCGAAAGGCTCATGCCATAGTCGATCGCCTTCTGGATCGGTGGCGTGCCGTGGCGCATCTGCATCTCGATCGGCACGGACAGCGAGATATGGGCGCCGGCATCGCGGGCGTATTTCCAGCCGTCTTCCGACATGCCGGTCATGTGGATGAAGATATTGTCCGGCCCGAAGGCGCCGCCCGCGCCAAGCCCGTCGAATGTCGGCTGCATGCCGAATGTGCCGACCACATGCAGCGCGATCGGCAGGTCGAGGTCGCGTCCGGTCTTCCAGGACTGTTCATGAAACGGCAGGTAGATCTCGCCGCCCATGATCATTGTCAGCAACTGGTCGTTGGAAGAGAAATACTGTTCGCGCAGCCTTGCCGCATCGCCCGGATACTGGGCGTCGTCGCCCCAGCCTTCGAAATAGCCGAAGACCGAACGCCGGCCGGAATCCTTCAGCGCTGAAATCACGGCGTCGGAATGGGCCGGTGAGTGGTGGATCTGGCTGACATCCATCACCGTCGTCACACCGGCATCGAGCTGCGACAGCGCGCCGAACAGCTCGTTGATATAGACATCCTCCGGCCGGTAGACGAGCGAGAAGGATTGCAGAACGGTCTCGTAATAGTTCTGCGCATTCGCCGGCAGGCCATCATTGATGAGAATGGCGTTTGCAAGCTGGCCGCGCAAAGCGGTTTCAAACTGGTGGTGATGGGTATCGATAAAGCCCGGCATGACGATCTTGCCCGCCGCATCGATCTCGATCGCGTCGTCCGCCGAAATGGTCTCGGCGATTTCGACGATCCGGGACCCCTCGATCAGAATGTCGCCCCTTTCGAAATCGCCGACGGCGCCATCCATGGACAGGATGATTCCGTTGCGGATCAGCGTGCGCTGTCCTTCACGCCCGCAGGCCTCCGGCACGCCGTCCGCCACAGGCGATGACGCCGGCATCGCCGTCGCTCCCGCGCCGCCGCCGGCGGGGCCGAGTGCCGGGTAGGGCAGATGCCGTCTGGAAATATCGCAAAGCCTGCACATGGTTTCTCCTCCCTTGAACCTGCGCGGAAAACCCGAACGTCGATCAGGTCCCCATTGTCGATTGCAGAACCGGATACCGGCTCATGGCATGCGCGATATGCGATGCCGCCTCCCTGAGCGCGGGCAGGCGCTCGGCGATCATGCTTTCGGGTGTTGCCATGCCGGTGTAGCCCGAGGTGTTGAGCGCCGCGATGGTGCGGCCCTCGAAGTTCCTGATCGGAACCGCAAGCGCGGTGATGCCATAGTCGAGCTGATCGACGGTCGTGGCATAGCCATCGGCCCGGACAGCCATGATCTTTTCGCGCAGCACATCGGGGTCGGTGACCGTCTTGGAGGTCAGCGCTTCGAGCCTTGCGGTTTTCAGATAGTGTTCGAGGGCCTCGTCGGAGAGACCGGCGAGCAGAACGCGGCCGAGCGAGGTGGCGCCTGCGGGATAGCGCGCGCCGACGACGGCGGCAGCGCGGCGGGCGCGCTGAACCGAAACATGAGCGACATAGATGACATGGTCGCCATCAAGCGTTCCGATCGAAGAGGCATCGCCGAACTGCTCGACAAGCATGCGCAGATTGGGTTGCAGAACCTCGTCGATACGGGCGGAGAAATAAAACGCCGAGCTCAGCGTCATCACCTTGGGACGCAGATGGAAATGTTTGTTGGTCTGGCCAACATAACCGAGCGTCTGCAGCGTGATCAGGCTGCGGCGGGCGGCCGCTGGCGAAAGACCGACGCGGCGCGCGACCTCGCTCAGGGTCATTTGGGGATGGGCGGCGTCGAAGCATTCGAGAATCGCAAGCCCCTTGGCCAGCGCCTCCACGAATTCGGCAGGTCTGTCGCTCTCTTCGACGATCTTCAGAATTTCAGCCACGTCATTTTCCTCAAGAACCGGTTTCATCTGGCGCCAGATTGGTTGAGGCGGCCCCTGAAAACAAGGGCTTGCCCGCCACCGACTGGCCGCGCGGCCCCGGTTCGTCCTCCCGCCGAAAACTGGTCCCGACCGTGTGAGACAGGCCGGCTCGCTTTCAACTTGACGCTAGACTAATTGCTCTCTACGATTTCGGCAATAGGAAATTATTTCGCACAGCGAAAAGGGAGTTTGTTATGCGAATAGGTAAACAGGACGGCGCGTTCACCGCCATTGCCGGATCCGATGCCGAGAGCATCACGGTGCGCGGCCACGACCTGTGCGGCGATCTGATCGGAAAGATCGACTTCAGCGATTACTTCTGGCTTCTCGTGACCGGCGAAAAACCTGCTCCGGCGCAGCGGCGCATGATGGACGCCTGCCTGGTCGCGATCGCCGAACACGGCCTGGTGCCAAGCGTGCAGGCCGCGCGCATGACGCTTGCAGCCGGACCGGAAGCCTGGCAGGGGGCGATCGCCGCCGGCATTCTCGGCATGGGCAGCGTCGTTGCCGGTTCCTCGGATGTGGCCGGGCAGTTTCTCGTCTCCGTGGTCGAGAAGGCCGACAGCATGGGCGGCGATCTGGAAAAGGCCGCGATCGAAAGCGTCACCGCCTTGAAGGCCGCGCGCAAGAAGGTGCCGGGGCTTGGCCATCCGCAGCATTCTGCAGGCGATCCGCGCGCCGACAGATTGCTGGAGGTAGCCGCCGAACTGGACATCAGGGGACGTCACATCGAAGCGCTCCATGTGCTGGCGAAGGTGGCGCCGGGGATTATCGAACGGCCGCTTCCGATCAATGTCTCGGGCGCCATTCCCGCGACGATCCTCGATGCCGGCTGGCCGGCCGAGGCCATGAAGGCGGTTCCGATCCTCGCCCGCACCGCCGGTCTCTCCGCGCATCTCCTTGAGGAAAGCCGGCGCTCTATCGGTTTCATCATGTCGCACAAGGCGGATCTTGCGATCGAATATGACGGCCCCAAGGCCGCGGACAGAAGCAACTGAGCGGGGAAGCCGGATGGTCAAGATTCTCAAGAATATCAGGGTTATCGAACTCGGCACCTATATCACCGGGCCGGCTGCGGCCATGCATCTCGGCGATCTCGGCGCCGATGTGATCAAGGTCGAGCGGCCCGGCGCCGGCGATCCCTTCCGCGCCTTCAAGGGCGGCCTCTATTCGCCGCACTACCAGACTTACAACCGCAACAAGCGCTCGATCGCGATCGATACAAAGGACCCGGCCGAACTGGCGTTTCTGCGCGATCTCGTCTCGACCGCCGATGTGTTCATCCAGAATTTCAGGCCGGGCGTTGCCGAACGTCTGGGCGTCGGCGAAGACGATCTGCGCAAGGTCAAACCCGATCTGGTCTATTGCGCGATTTCCGGTTTCGGCCAGTCGGGCCCGGCGCGGGATCGCCCGGCCTTCGACACCGTTGCCCAGGCGGCAAGCGGTTTCCTGCGCCTTGTGACGCCGCCGACCAATCCGCGCGTGATCGGCCCAGCGATTGCCGATGCGCTCACCGGGCAATATGCGGCCATGGCCATTCTCGCCGCGCTTCTGGAGCGCGCAACCACCGGCAAGGGACGACGGATCGATATCTCGATGCTGGAGGCGATGACCCATTTCAACCTCGACAGCTTCACGCATTATTTCGCCGTGGACGAGGTCATGGGCCCGCTCTCACGGCCGACCGTGTCGCAGAGCTACACATTCGAATGTTCCGACGGCAAATGGGTGGCGATCCACATGTCCTCGCCCGCCAAGTTCTGGGAAGGGCTGCTGGAGGCGACCGGGCAGGAGCAGCTTGCCGATGACCCCCGTTTTGCCGAGCGTCTGGAACGCATCCAGCATCAGGACGACCTCATCGAAATCCTGACACCGGTCTTCAAGACGAAAACGCGCGACGCATGGTGCGAAAAACTGCTCGAGGCCGGCGTACCCCACGCACCGGCCTATGATTCCGATGAAGCGCTCGACGATCCCCAGGCGCAGCATCTGCAGATCGCGGTCGAGATGGACCATCCCGAAAAGGGCAAGACCAAGACCGTGCGGCCGCCCTACAGCTTCGATGAGCAGGTCGAAACAGACATTGTCGCGCCGCCATTGCTCGACCAGCACGGTGCGGAAATACGCGCCGAGATTGCCCGCCGGAAGGCGGGCTGACACGCGCGTTTCGTTGCGGACACAGGGAGGAGGTGACCGGCATGCAAGAGACAGAAGAGACGGTTCCGGCAGCAGCCGTGATGGAGGCCAGCAAGGCCATGCTGCAGAAAAAGCTGTTCGCCATCTTCACCGAAGCGACGAACGGCATGGGACCGGTCTTTGAAAACATGGAGGCGCACCTGGCCTACCAAGTCGGGTTGGAAAGGGATGGCGTGCTTTATGCCGCAGGTCCGCTCTTCTCCGACGATGGCGAGCGCTGGGCAGGCGAGGGCATGGTGGTCATCCGGGCAGAAAATGCCGATGCCGCGGTCGAGATCGCCCGCAACGACCCGATGCACAAGGCGGGTGCCAGACGTTTCAGGGTGCGTCCCTGGATGATCAATGAGGGGCGGGTCTCGATCCGGCTCGACTATTCGACACAGACATTCGTGATGGACTGAACGCATCTTTCGGGAGGAGCAAATATGCGTAACTTTCTCAGACTGACAACGGCCGTCATGCTGGCGATACCTTCGGCGGCCTTGGCGCAGGAAACCATCGATTTGACAGTGGCTTCCAGCCATCCGACGATGATCCCGTGGGTGGGCATGATCCAGACCCACTTCATGGCGAAGACCGATGAAATCCTCGCCGAGACCGGCGACTACAAGATCAACTGGAACGAGGCATTCGGCGGCCAGCTCTACAAGGCCAATGCCACGCTTTCATCCGTTGAAGAAGGCATCACCGATATCGGTTGGGTGTTCTCGCTGCTGGAGCCGGCCAAACTGCCGCTCAGCCAGGCGACAAGCTATGCGCCGTTCTCCACCGCCAATCCGCAGCTTCAGCTTGAGGTGATGGAGGATCTGATGGAGAACAACGAGGCTTTTCGCGAGGAGTGGGAGCAATATAACCTCAAGGTTCTCGGCCTGACCGGAACCGACATGTACGACATCTATACCAAGGAGCCGATCGAGGGCATTGCCGATATCGACGGCATGAAGATCTCCGCGCCCGGCGTGCTCGGCACCTGGCTGCGAGGCACCGGGGCCAATGCCGTCGACGGTGCGCTGACCACGTTCTACACCGACATCCAGACAGGCGTTTCCGACGGCGTGCTGACGCTCGCGCTCGGCGCCAAGCCGGCAAAGCTTTATGAGGTCGCGCCCTATCTCAACCGCTTCGATGCGGCCGTCTCATTCTCGGGCGCGATCGCGATCAACCGCGATGTCTGGGACACGCTGCCGGAAGAAGTTCAGGACGCGATGATCGAGGCCGGCAAATATTACACCGCGGCCCACGGCAAGCAGTTGCTGGAAGGCCATGAGGCAGCCCTTACGGATATGGTTGCGTTGGGCGCGGACCAGAACCCGCCGGTAACGCTGGTGGAAATGCCCGAGGCAGAGCGCGAGGCCTGGGTTGCGATGCTGCCGGATCTTGCCGGCGAATGGGCGGATAACCTGGAAGCGCAGGGACTTCCCGCACGCGAATTCCTGAGCGCCTATATGGACGGCCTGCGCGAGCGCGGTGAAACGCCCATGCGCGACTGGGACCAGTAGGCGGCGCGCGCATATGTCGTCCGCAACAGAAAACGCCCGCCAGCCCGGCGGGCGCTCTCCGAACGCCCTGACCCGGGCGTGGCAGATCCTCGTTGACGGTCTCGCCGCGCTCGGAACCGTGCTCATTCTGGTGCTGATGCTGGTCATCTCCGCCGATATCGTGATGCGCAACCTGCTGGGCTCGTCGCTGCCGCTGGTCTCCGAGCTTGGCGCGCTTTTGCTGGTGATGATCGTTTCGCTTCAGCTTGCCACCACCATCCGCGCCGACAGGTTGGCGCGCACCGAGATTTTCTTCCCCGGCTTCAGGCTGAAACGGCCGGTGGCCGGCAGCATCCTGTCGGCGCTCTTCAACCTGACCGGCGCGGCGATGATTGGCCTGATAGCATGGTCCAGCTTTCTGATCCTTCAGAAGGATTGGATATCCGGGGAGTATATCGGCGTTTCCGGCATTGCCACGCTGCCGGTCTGGCCGTTCCGCGCCTTCATCGTTTTCGGGGTCGCTGTTGCCGCATGCGAGTTTCTGTTTCGGGCGGTCGGGGACCTAGCCGCCTCTGTCAAAGCCGGGGAGCGACCATGAGTCCGCTTGAAATCGGAGGTCTGGCGATCGCCGGCCTGCTGGTGCTGATCTATCTCGGCATGCCGATCGGCATCAGCATGCTGTTCGTTTCCTTTGTCGGCGTTTCGGCCATTCGCGGCGAGGTCGTGTCCATGCGCATGCTCGGCGCGGTCGCCAACAATTCGCTCAGGGAATATCTTTACGCCATCGTGCCGCTGTTCGTGCTGATGGGGCTTCTGGTGACCGTCTCGAAGGTCGGCAAGGATACGTTCGACGTGTTCCAGAAGCTGATGGGGCGGATCACGGCGGGGCTCGGCATCGCGACCGTGTTCGCCAATGCCGTCTTTGCCGCCATTACCGGGGTTTCTATCGCCTCCGCCACGGTCTTCAGCCGGGTCGCCGTGCCGGAAATGACGCGCCATGGCTATACCGCCAAATTTGCCACCGGCGTGGTTGCCGGCTCGTCCGTCCTCGGCATGCTGATCCCGCCGTCATTGCTGATGGTCGTCTATGCGGTGCTGGCCGAGGAATCGGTGGGCCGGATGTTTCTCGCGGGCGTTGGCCCGGGCATCCTGCTCGCCATCGCCTTCTCGGCCACCATATTCCTGCTGGCATGGCTGAAGCCGGATTTCGTCTTCACGGCGGAAAAGCCGGTGCTGGAGGAGGAGGACATCGGCTGGCTGGCGCTCGTTCGAAAGGCTGTGCCGATCGTCTTCCTGATGGTTCTGGTGCTCGGCGGTCTCTATGGCGGGTTTCTGAACCCGACGGAGGCGGGCGCTGCCGGGGCGCTTGGCGCTTTGCTGATCGCGCTTATCCGCCGCTCGCTGACGCCGCGCTCGTTCTGGCGATTGCTGGTTGAGACCGGTCAGATCACCGTCTCCGTTCTGTTCCTGATCCTGGCCGCGACCTTTTTCAGCCGCATGCTGGCGCTTTCCGGCGTGCCGCGTTTCCTCGCCGAAACCCTGCTCTCCGGTCCGATCGGCCCCTATGGTTTCCTGCTGCTCTATCTGCTGTTGATCATCGCACTTGGCTGTCTGATCGATTCCATCTCGATCATGCTGATCCTGCTGCCGATTGCGCTGCCGGTCGCGGAGGCCGCCGGGTTCGATCTGATCTGGTTCGGGGTTCTGACGGTGGTGGCCGTGGAGGTCGGGCTGCTGACGCCCCCCTTCGGCCTATCGGTCTACATCATCAAGACAGCCGTCGAGGACCGGTCGCTGAAGGTCTCGGATATCTTCAGGGGCGCCATGCCCTTCGTCGGCGCCATGCTGGTCTCGCTCGCCCTGATCGTCGCCTTTCCGTCGATCGCGACCTGGTTTGCACGGCTTTAGAGGGTGTTGTCACATTAACCTGTCCGCATTTACCTACGTTTCGGGTTGGTTGTAGACTTCGGCGATGCTGGCATCCGATATCAGTTTCAAGCGTCACCGTTTTCCTCCCCAGATCGTTGCTCATGCAGTCTGACTTTACCTGCGGTTTAATCTGAGGCTGCGCAAAGTTGAGGAAATGCTGCTTGAGCGTGGTGTCGATGTTTCTTATGAGACGGCCCGCCGCTGGATCGCCAAGTTCGGACCCAGATCGCTCGCAATTTGCGGCGACGACAGGGGCACCCGGCAATATTTGGTATCTGGACGAGTTCGTTGTGAAATGCGCCGCAGAAAAATTCTGGCTATGGCGCGCCGTCGATCAGCATGGCACCGTTCTCGAAGAAATCTTGCAGAAGCGCCGTGACACGAGGGCGGCCAGGCGCCTGCTGGTTGTGTTGTTACAGCGCTAGGGCTTTGTTCCAAAGCGGATCATCACCGATAAACTGCGCTCCTACAGCGTGACAACACATTTCAACCTGATCGGTTCGGACTTCCTGAGCAACTGAAATGACGAGTTGCGGCCGACAACCGGGACTCAGCCTGGTGACAAAATCCTCCGGCAGAGAGCGTGGCAACGTCGTGATGACCCACGAGGTTTGTCAACAAACAAACAGAGCCCCGGCAGGTCGCCAGGGCTCGCTTCGCAGCGTTCATCAGGCGGTGGTCGCCTGATACGCTTGGGAGAATGTCGACCTACTGCCGGTCGGGCAGGGGCATCCAGTCGGGCGTGGCGACATCGGCGTGGGCGAATGCCGGCAGCTTTGCGCTCAGCTCCTGCATGTTCTTGATGTCGTCATCGAGCAGAACCTGCTGGGTGATCAGCGTCGGCGGCACGATAACGTTGTGGCCGGGGTCCTCGCCGGCGAGCATCATTGCCAGCGCGCGGACGGACACTTCGCCGACGACAGCCGGATTGGTGGCCGCGGTGGCGGCCCAGGCGCTGCCCGGCTCGCGCATGGCGGCGATATCGGATGTCGAGACGTCGGCCGAATAGATCTTGATCGCATCCGACATGCCGGCTTCGTCGACGGCGATCTTCACGCCCTTCGCGAATTCGTCATAGGGCGCGAACATGACCGTGATGTTCGGATTGGCCGAAAGAACCGAGCGCGCCTGGTTGGCAACCGAGTTGGCAATCGGGTTGTCGAGCGTGCCGAAGGTCGCCACTTCATCGATGCCCGGATACTTCTCCTTGAACTCCTGCCAGACCTCGTCGCGGCGGTCCAGCGGCGCAATGCCGGGCACATAGACATAACCGGCCTTGAAGCTGTCGCCATTGTCCTTGATTGCTTGTTCCAGCGACAGACGGGCCAGATCGTGGTCCGACTGTTCGATCTGCGGAATGGCGTCGTTTTCGACGTTCACGTCGAAGGCAACCACATCAATGCCGGCATCGACGGCGCGCTGTGCGGCTTCGCGCATGCTTTCCGTCAGGCCGTGCTGGATGATGATGCCGTCGACGCCGAGCGCGATCGCCTGATCGACCATATCCGCCTGAAGGGCCGCATCCTGACGACTGTCGAGCACGCGAAGATTGAGGCCGAGCGCGTTCGACTGGGCTTCGACGCCAGCCAGATAGGACTGGAAGAAGTCGCCGGTCGAAAGATAACGCACCAGCGCGATGGTGACGTCCTCCGGCTTGTCGAAAGGGGCCGGCATGTCGGCCGCCAGCGCCGGCATCGCGGCGGCGGAAAGCATTGCGCCCGCCGCCATGGTGTTGAACAGTCTGCGTGTGATTTTCATTTTCTCATTCCTCCACGTCTGAGATCCAGTTTTAAGATCGCTTGCGCCTCCTCCCGCAGTGCCCGATACCGGCGCCAGTATCGGTCCTGTCGACGGGCGGTGAACACCGCCCGTTCATGTTCAGTGCCCGGTCAGTGTTTGTGTCGGGTCGACAGCGCGAAGGTGAACACCAGCGCGATCACCAGCACCGCGCCCTTGACGAAGTCCTGGGTGTAATAGGGCGCGTTCATCATCGTCAGCCCCTGAAGCAGAATGCCGACAAACAGCGCGCCGATGGCCGTGCCGAAGGCATTGGGCTTGGCAGCGCCGAGCACGGCAAAGCCGATCAGCGCCGCGGCCACCGCATCCAGCAGAAGATTGTTGCCGGAGGCGATATCGCCGCGGCCGAGACGGGCGGCCAGAAGAATGCCGCCGATCGAGGCGAACTCGGCCGAAATCACATAGGCGAGGATCTTGTAGCCGTTGACCGGCGCGCCGGCGAGCGCTGCGGCGCGCTCATTGGAGCCGACGGCATACATCATCCGGCCGAACCGGGTGAATTCCAGAAACAACCAGATCGCGATCGCCAGAACGATCAGCACCACAACCGATACCGGTACGAGATTGGGCAGGATGAAATCGAAGCGGTGGCGGCCGAGCGCCAGAAAGGCGGCGCTGAACGCGCCCTCGGCCTGCGAGCCATCCGGCAGCGTCATGCCGGTGGCGATCGAACGGCCTTCGGTCGGAATGCGCTGCAGGCCGAGCAGCAGGAACATCATGCCGAGCGTCGCCAGGAGATCGGGAACGCGGCCGTAGACGATCAGAACGCCGTTGATCAGGCCTATCAACCCGCCAATGACGAGGCAGACGGCAACGGCTTCGAACGCATTGCCGCCCATCACCACCATGACATAGGAAGAGGCCATCAGCGCCGTGGTCGCCACCGAGCCGATCGAAAGGTCGAAGCCCCCGACCACCAGCGTCGCCGTGACGCCGAGCGCCAGAATGCCGGTGATCGACACCGATTGCAGGATGAAGACCGCGCTCTGCGGCGAGCCAAAACCCGGAGCGGCGATCGAAAACACCAGAACCAGCGCCAACAGCAGCGTCAGAAAGCCATAGCGGATTGCCAGCGCGCGGACATTGCCCGACTGGCGGCCGCCAGGCTTTTCGGCCGGATTCGCGGCGGTGGGCTTCTGGGCGAGGGCGTTTTCTTTGTTGGTCATTGGCTCACCATTTCCAGACGCCCGGCGATCTGGGCGAGAAGTGTATCAAGGTCGACTTCGAGGTTTCTGTGCTCGCCGACAATGGTATGTTCGGACATCACCAGAATGCGGTCGGCAATCTCGAACGCCTCGTCGAGTTCGGTCAGGAAGACCAGCGTGGCCCGGCCGCCGGCCGATTGGCGCAGGGTCGATGCGATATCGCGGCGGGCGGCAATGTCGACGCCCTGAAACGGTTCGTCGAGGATCAGCAGGCGGGCATCATGGCTGAGCCAGCGCCCGACCATCACCTTTTGCTGGTTGCCGCCGGACAGCGTCTGCATGGCATCGCGTTCCGTGCGGCAGACGACATTGAGCCCGGTGATCTGATCGCGCGCCTGCGCCTTTTCCCGCGACCGGCTCATGATCCCGAAGGACGACAGGCGCTTCAAAAACGGCAGGCTGATATTCTCGTAGATGTTGAAATCGGGCACGATTCCGCTGACCGCGCGATCCTTCGCCACCAGGAACACCCCGTTTGCGATGGCAGCGCCCGTGTTTCTCGGCGCGTAGCCTTTGCCCTCCAGCATCATCTGCCCGCCATAAGGCCGGCGCGCGCCGAACAGCGTTTCCGCCAACACGGTCTTGCCGACGCCGACGAGACCGGTGACGGCCACGATCTCACCTTCCCGCAGGGTCAGCGAGAACGGTTTCTTGCCGGGGGCGATCTGGAGGTCTGTTGCAGAGAAAACCTCTGCCCCGCCGTCGCGGACATCGACATGGCCATGGCCGATGGCGCGGCCGAGCATGGCGTCGACAGCGCCCTTGTAATCGAGTTCCGGACCTTCGAACACGCCGGAGATACGGCCATCGCGCAGCGTGACGATGGTATCGGCCAGCCGACGGATATCCGACATGCGATGCGAGATATAGAGGATCGCGACGCCATCGGCGCGCAAGCGGTCAAGTAGAGCGAACAGCCGGTCCGCCTCCGCGCTCGAAAGCGACGAGGTCGGCTCGTCGAGAATGAGAACGCGCGGCTTGTGGGCCATGGCGCGGGCAATCGCCACCATCTGGCGGTCGGCCAGCGACAGGTCGGATACCTGGGCCGACAGGTCGAGCGAGAGCCCCATGGCTTCGGCGACGACGCGGGCCTGTTTGCGGATTTTGTAAGGATTGAAGAACACCGAAGCGCCGCGCCCGGTCAGCCGGTCGAGCACAAGATTGGTCGCGACATCGAGATCGGCGGCAACGCCGTCATTGATGTTCTGATGCACGGTGACGACGCCGGCGCGGATGGCTTCCGCCGGGGTAGCGGGGGTGAAAGGCTTGCCGGCAAGCGTGATCGTGCCACTGTCGGGGCGATAGAGCCCGGTGACGGTGCGCACCAGCGTGGATTTACCAGCGCCGTTCGCTCCCATCAGCACGGTCACTTCTCCGGAGCGCAAGCGCAGATCGACGCCATCCAGCACCTGGATCGGCCCGAACGCCTTGCGCAGCCCGTCTATGCGGAACACTGCGGTCATGAAAATCATTTCCTCCCGCTACCATCCTAGAGATCAAAATCATCAAATGTCAACAGCAATGACATTTGACAGAAAATAAAAATAGCAATTGTCATTGCTGTTGACAAATGACAGAGCGCGGCGCTACCGTGTTGAAAAGCCCCGCGAGCGCATATCGTCGGGGCGCATTTGGGAGGATGTCTATGGCGCTGGAACAGGCCTTCGCGGCCCTTGAGCCTGAAACCCTGCCGTCACGGCTGGGAACGCTCGAAATCCTGACGGAAAAGCTGGGTCCGCCTTCGGGTTGGCACGTGCGCGAGGTCGGCGATGGCAATCTGAACCTCGTCTTCATCGTCGAGGGCGGCGGTCGCAGCATGATCGTCAAGCAGGCGCTGCCCTATGTGCGGCTGGTGGGCGAGGCCTGGCCGCTGCCGCTTACGCGGTCGTTCTTCGAGTATAACGCGCTCATCCGCCAGGCCGACCGCGCGCCGGGAAGCGTGCCGGAAGTCTTCTATTTCGATGAGCGTCAGGCGATCATCGTGCAGGAATTTCTCAGTCCGCACGTGATCCTCAGAAAGGCGCTGATCGACGGGCAGATGCTGCCCCGGCTGGCCGAGGATCTCGGCCTGTTCATGGCCCGCACCCTGTTTCGCGGGTCGGACCTTTCCATGGAAGCGGCCGCGCGCAAGAAGGACATGGCGCGGTTTGCCGGCAATGACGCGCTTTGCGATATCACCGAGGCCCTGGTCTTCACCGACCCCTATTATAGTGCCGAGATGAACAGCCATACGACGCCCGAGCTCGACGGCATCGTGGCAAGGCTCAGGGCCGACCGCGACCTGAAGGTGGCGGCGCAGGAGATGAAGCTCGCCTTCGTCACCCGCGCCGAGACCATGCTGCATGGCGATCTGCATACCGGCTCGATCATGGTCACCGAGGACGAGACGCGGGTGATCGATCCCGAATTCGCCTATTACGGCCCGATGGCCTTCGATGTCGGCATGCTGCTCGCCAATTACTGGATGAGCTATTTTTCCCAGCGCGGCCATGAACAGAACGGCTCGCGCGAGGAGATGCGCCGCTATCTGCTCGACACGATCTCAGGCACGTGGACTGTCTTCCGCGATGAGTTCTCCCGGCTTTGGCGGCAAGAACGCACCGGCATTCTGTTCCAGCGCTGCCTCTACGAGGACCAGGGCGATGCGCTTGGCGCGGAACAGGCGCTGGAACGGTTCCTGCACGCGCTGTTCGAGGACATGCTGGGCTTTGCCGGGCTGGAAATCCATCGCCGCATTCTGGGTCTCGCCCATAATGCCGATTTCGAGACCATTGCGGAACGCGCGCAAAAGGCGCGATGCGAAGCTGCCGCGCTGGAATTCGGCCGCCATATCGCCGTCAACCGCTGCCATATCAGCAGCCTCGATGCATTGGAAGGACTGGCCCGCCAACTGGAACAGGAGAGCGCCCGATGAAGGTTGGCGACAAACACTACCGCACGATCTGGCCGCACCAGAATGGCCGCTCCGTGGAGATCATCGACCAGCGCTGGCTGCCGCATGATTTCCGTGTCGTCACCCTGTCTACGGTCAACGAGATCGCCACCGCGATCGCCGACATGTGGGTGCGCGGCGCGCCGCTGATCGGCGTGACGGCGGCCTATGGCATCGCCATCGCCATGGCAGATGACCCCTCGGACGCAAATCTCAATGCGACCTCCGAGAAGCTGCACGCAACGCGGCCGACGGCCATCAATCTCAAATGGGCGCTCGATGAGATGCGGCACACGCTCTCGATCGTCGCGACCGACAAGCGCGCGGAGGCAGCCTATCGCCGCGCCGCCGAAATCGCCGATGAGGATGTGGAACTGAACCGCGCGATCGGCCGCCACGGGCTGGAAATCATCAAGGAGATCGCGGCGAAGAAGAAGCCGGGCGAACCGGTCAATATCCTCACCCATTGCAATGCCGGCTGGCTTGCCACCGTCGATTACGGCACGGCGACCGCGCCGATCTACCTGGCGATGGAGGCCGGCATTCCGGTCCATGTCTTTGTCGATGAAACCCGCCCGCGCAATCAGGGCGCGCAGCTGACCGCCTGGGAAATGGACGGCCATGGCGTGCCGCATGACCTGATCGTGGACAATGCCGGCGGCCATCTTATGCAGCATGGCGAGATCGACATGGTGATTGTGGGCACCGACCGGACCACCGCATCCGGCGACGTCTGCAACAAGATCGGCACCTATCTGAAGGCGCTGGCGGCCAAGGATAACGGCGTGCCGTTCTATGTCGCGCTGCCATCGCCCACCATCGACTGGACAGTCCGTGACGGCGTCGCGGAAATCCCGATCGAGGAGCGCAACAGCGACGAGGTGAGCTTTGTGCAGGGCGAGAATTCCGAGGGCGACATCATCTCGGTGCGCATTTCGCCAAAGGGCACGCCCGCCCGCAACCCGGCCTTCGACGTTACCCCCGCCCGCCTCGTCACCGGCCTGATCACCGAACGCGGCATCGCCGAGGCATCCGCCCCAGGCCTTGCCCGCCTCTTTGAAAAAGAAAACTAGACCATGTCCCTGACCAACGAAAAATCCACCGAGGATATCGCGCATGGCATCCGCAAGCGGGTGTTCCTGCACACGATGCGCAACAATGGCGGCTATCTGAGCCAGGCCTGTTCTGCGGCCGAAAGCCTCGCCTTTCTTTATAACGAGGCGCTGCATCTGGGTGCGCCGACGCTGCCGCCGGTTCCCAAACCCTTTGCCGGTGTGCCGTCGGCCCACAACCCGGATGCGTTTACCGGCGCGGGCTATCACGGGCCGTTTGCCGCCGAATATGACCGCTTCTTCGTCTCGCCCGCCCATTATGCGCTGGTGATCTATTCTGCGCTGATCGAAGTGGGCCGCATGGATGAGAATGCGCTCGACCATTTCAACAAGGATGGCGGCTCGGTGGAAATGATCGGGGCCGAGCACAGCCCCGGCATGGAAGTCACCACCGGTTCGCTGGCGCAGGGGCTTTCCATGGCCTCCGGCGTCGCCTTCGCCCGCAAGCGCGCGGGCGAGAAAGGCAAGGTCTGGGTCTACATGTCGGACGGCGAATTCCAGGAAGGCCAGACCTGGGAATGCCTGTCGGCCATGCGCCACCACGGGATCGACAACATCCGGGTGATCGTCGACGTCAACCGTCAACAATGCGACGGCGCCATGTCCTCGGTTCAGGAGCTTTACGACCTGCCGGAACGGATTACCGCCTTCGGCGCAACCTGCCGCTCGATCGACGGACATGACCTTGACGCCATGCGCAAGGCCGCCGACAGCGCCGAGCCCGGCAAGCCGCTGGTGATACTTGCCAATACTTCGCCGTTTCAGGGCATGGACTTCCTGAAGAAACGCTTCCCGCGCCTGCATTACGTTCGCTTCAAGAGCGAAGCCGAACGCACGGAGATGCGCGACGCGCTGGCGGTCGAGCTTGGCGTTGACCTCAATGAAATCGAAGAGGCCTGATCATGGTGGACATCGTCAACAGACCCTACGCCACGGCGTTCGAAACCTTCGCGACCGCACGACCCGAGGTGATGTGCCTGTCGGCCGACCTCACCTCGTCCTGCGAGGTCGATGGTTTTCGCGACCGCCATCCCGACCAGTTCCTGTCCATGGGCATGGCCGAGCAGAACATGCTGTCCTTCGCCGGCGGGCTGGCGATGCAGGGCTACCGGCCCTTCATCCACACCTTCGCGGTGTTTCTCTATCGCCGACCCTATGACCAGCTCATCAACTCGATCGCCTATTCCAACCGCAAGGTGCGGATGATGGGCTTTCTGCCTGGCATCACCACGCCTGGCGGCATCACCCATCAGGCAATCGAGGATATCGCGGTGATGCGCGCGATCCCCAACATGACGGTGCTGGAAACCGGTGACGCGACCGAAGTGGAAACCGTGCTCGAGGTCGCCGACAGCATTGACGGGCCGGTCTATGTGCGCGTGCTGCGCGGCCAGGTGCCGCGGCTGTTTGCGACCCCGTTTGCGTTCAACAAACTCCGTACGCTCAGCAAGGGCGACGATGTGCTCGTGCTGACATCCGGCGTGTGCACCGAGGAAGCTCTGCGCGCCACGGCAGCGCTTTCGGCAAAGGGCGTCGGCATCCATCATCTGCATGCCTCGACGCTGAAACCGTTCGACCGCGACACCTTCATCGAGGCCGCACGCGGCAAGAAGGGCGTGGTCACGCTCGAAAATCATATCATCACCGGCGGCCTCGGCACGATCGCGGCAGAGATCATCGCGGAGGAAGGTCTTGGCGTGAAGCTTCGCCGGCTCGGCCTCAACGACACCTTCGCCCATGGCGCGTCCAAGCCCTACCTGATGAAGAAATACGGGCTCGACGCCATTGCCCTGGTGCGCGCGATCGAGGATGTGCTCGACCACGGGCTCGACATCACCGACGATGCGCTTGAGGCGGTGCGCCTCGACGCGGTCCATTCGGCCGAAAAGGCGGAGGCGCTCTGATGGCGAACCGGTTTTCGGCGGGCTATCTGATTTTTGATGCCGACTACGAGACCGCGAAACAGCGCGCGCTCAACATCACGGTCGAGCAGACGGTGGAAATACCGCGCGATATCGTGCCCGCCGGCTATGTCGAGGATGAAATCCTCGGCCGGCTGGAAGCGCTGGAGGCGGCCGACGGCGGTTATGTTGCCGAGATTTCCTACAGTTTCGATGATGTCGGCGGCGATTTTCTTCAACTTCTGAACGTGCTGTTCGGCAATTCCTCGATCCTGTCGAAAACCCGCCTTGTCTGGATGAAGCCCTGCGCCGGGCTTGACGCGATCACGCCGGGTCCGCGTTTCGGGCGCGACGGGCTTTACCAGCTGGCAGGCGTTTCCGGCGGCCCGCTGTTGATGTCTGCGATCAAGCCGGTCGGCCTCTCCACGTCGGAGCTCGCCCGGCTTGCAGGCGATTTCGCGCGCGGCGGCATGGATTTCGTCAAGGACGATCACGGTCTCGTGGATCAGAAGACCGCGCCGTTTTCGGAACGGCTCGCGGCCTGCGTCGATGCAATCGGCGAGGCCAATGCGAAAACCGGATTCCGGACCCGCTTCATTCCCAACATCACGGCGCAAGGCGGCCAAACGCTTGAGCGCGCCTATGAAGCGAAGGAAAAGGGCGCCGGCGGCGTCATGCTGGCGCCTGCGCTTGCCGGTTACGACATTGCGCGGCAACTGGCGGCCGATGCCAATTTCGGCCTGCCGGTGATCGCGCATCCGGCCTTTTCCGGGGCCAATGTTGTAGGCGGCGATTGCGGTTTCTCCCATCGTTTCTATTTCGGAACGCTGCAGCGCCTGATGGGCGTGGACGCTGCCGTTTATCCCAATTTCGGCGGCCGTTTCGGCTTTTCGCGGGACGAGTGCCGGTCGATCGTTGATGGCTGTTCCGAGGCGTTTTCAGATATCAAACCGATCCTGCCTGCACCCGGCGGCGGCATGACATTCGAGCGCGTTCCGGAAATGAAGGCGGCCTACGGCAAGGACGTCATCTATCTGATCGGCGGCGCGCTGATCCGCGAACGGGAAACATTGGTGGATGCCTGCAGACGCCTCGGTGAAACGGTCAGGGCGGGATAGGACGCCCTTCTTGCGGCGCAGGAGCGAAGCGGGCAAATTCACTTTTTTCACCCGACATGGATAATGTCCAGACCACGACGAGACACTCATGCTGATCCGACCGAGCGACCGCATTCTCCACAAAGCCGCATGGCTATACTACACCCATGGCCTGCGCCAGGACGAGGTTGCGAAACAGCTCGACATATCGCGGGCCTCGGTCGCCATGTATCTGCGTCGCGCCCGCGAAATGGGCATCGTCACCATCTCCACCTCCACCGAACTGTTTACCGATGACGTTCTGGCCCGGGAGATGGAAGACGCAATGGGGCTGGACGCGGTCTGGATCGTGCCCGAGGACCGCCAGGCGCTCGATCCAGAGACCGAAATGCCGGTGGTGGCCGCGGCGGTATTCCAGGGGCTGATCAACAAGGGCGACAAGGTCGGCGTTGCCTGGGGGCGGACGGTCTACCACATCGCCGATGCCATGCCGTTCGCCGATCTGCAGGGCGTCACCGTGATCCAGCTCTGCGGCAATCTCGGCGCGCCCTATAATTACCGTCCGGACCAGTGTACCACCGAAATCGCGCGGCGGCTGAATGCCGAGGGCATCAATTTCTACGCGCCGCTGGTGTTGAGCACCGAGGCGCTGTGCGCCCAGTTGCGCGACGAGGCGATCATTCACCAGCAGATGGCGATGATCGGCGAGTGCGATCTGGTGCTCTATTCCGTCGGAGGCATTGCGCCGGACAGCCATCTGGTGAAATGCGGCGCGCTGTCGGCGGAAGCGATCGAGGCGCTTGGCGAACAGGGCGCTGCCGGCGTGATTGCCGGACAGGTGATCGACCGCGACGGCGCGATCATGGATTGCGAGCATAATCGCCGCTGCATATCCGCCGACCTCGACACGGTGCGCCAGATTCCCAAGCGGCTGATGGTGGTGCAGGAGGCCGAGAAATTCGAGGCGCTGAAGGCGGCGCTCAGAGGCGGCTTCGTGTCCCACCTCGTGGTGACCCGGTCCATGGGTGAACAGCTCATGGATGCCTGGAAAGCCTGAACGCCGTCACTGGACACATATTTGAATAGACCGGGGTCAAACGGCCCCAGGGAGGATGACCGATGGAAAATCTCTGGAACGACGCCGCGGCGAAAGCGGCAGTCGAAGGCTACGGCGCAAACGGCGTCAATGAGGATCTCGCGCTTTGCACCTACACGACCCGGCTTCTGGGCGGTGAACCGCGCCTGGTGCTCCACGGCGGCGGCAACACCTCGGTCAAGACGGAAGCGAGCGACCTCGTCGGCGAGCGTTTCGACGTGCTTTGCGTCAAGGGCAGCGGGTGGGACATGGCGACCATCGAGCCGGCCGGGCTGCCGGCGGTCAAGCTCAACCCGCTGCTGAAGGCGCGGGCTTTCGACAAGCTGTCGGACGAGGACATGGTCACCCTCCAGCGCGCCAACCTTATCGATCCGGCTTCGCCCAATCCCTCGGTCGAGACCCTGCTCCACGCCTTCCTGCCGCAGAAATTCGTCAACCACACGCATTCAACGGCCGTGCTGGCAATCGTCGATCAGGCCGAAAGCCGGCGTCTAGCCGATGCCGCGTTTGGCGACCGGTTCGCCTTCGTGCCCTACATCATGCCCGGCTTTGCGCTCGCCAAGGCGTCGGCCGAAGCGTTCGAGGCAAAGCCGGACGCCGATGCCTTGATTCTCGACAAGCACGGCATCTTCACCTTCGCCGAGACCGCGAAGGAGGCCTATGACCTGATGATCGACTATGTCTCGCGCGCGGAAGACTATGTCCGGCGCGAGGGCAGACCGGCGTTTCATCCGGTCAGCCTGCCGGACGGGCTTGCCGGGCCGGACATGATTGCGCCGATCCTGCGCGGGGCGGTGGCGATCAGACAGAAGGGCAAGCGTTTCGGGCGGATGGTCAATGACTTCCGCACCTCGCCCGCGATCATGGACTTCGTCAACGCCGCTGAACTCGCCGACATGGCCGAACGCGGCGTTTCCACGCCGGACCTGTCGATCCGGATCAAGACCGGGCCCATGGTTCTGCCAGCCCCGCGCGCAGACGATCTCTCTGGCTTTGCCGCCTCCACGACTGCGGCGGTGGACCGTTATGCCGAGGCCTATACGCGCTACTTCAACGAGAACAACGACCGCGACGATGTTGACCGGACCATGCTCGACGCCATGCCGCGCCTCACCCTGGTGCCGGGTGTTGGCCTCTTCGGGCACGGGCGCAGCGCCAAGGAGGCAAAGATCGCCGCCGATCTCGGCGAAATGTGGATCGAGGCGGCGCGCGACGCGGAAATGGTGGGCCGGTTCGCGCCGGTCAGCCGCCCGGAGCTTTTCGAGCTGGAATACTGGTCGCTGGAGCAGGCAAAGCTTGCCGGCAACAAGCCGAAACCTCTGACCGGCCAGGTCGCGCTCGTCACCGGTGGTGGCGGCGCGATCGGCGCGGCCGTTGCCCGGAAATTTGCAGCCGAGGGCGCCCATGTCGTGGTCGCCGATCTCGACGGCGGGCGCGCCCAAGAAGTGGCGCGCGAGGCCGGCAATGGCGCGATCGGCGTGGCGATGGACGTCACCGATCGCGCTTCGGTCAAGGCCGGCTTTGCGGCGGCGGTGTCACGTTTCGGCGGCGTTGATCTCGTTGTCTCTAATGCCGGCGCTGCCTTCCAGGGGCCGATCGCGACACTCGATGGCGCAGTGCTGCGCAGGAGTTTCGAACTGAATTTCTTCGCCCACCAGAGCGTGGCCCAGGAGGCGGTCCGGATCATGAAGACCCAGGGCACCGGTGGCGCGCTGTTGTTCAATGCCAGCAAGCAGGCGGTCAATCCCGGCGCCGATTTCGGCGCCTACGGGCTGGCCAAGGCCGCCACCCTGTTTCTCTCGCGCCAGTATGCGCTGGAACACGGCAAGGACGGCATCCGCTCCAACGCCGTCAACGCCGACCGCATCCGCTCCGGCCTGCTCGATGATGCGATGATCGAAAGCCGGGCGGCGGCGCGCGGCCTTTCCGTTGAGGATTATATGGGCGGCAACCTGCTGCACCGCGAAGTCACGGCCGAGGATGTGGCCCGCGCCTTCTTCGATCTCGCCTGCGCGGAAAGCACGACCGCCAACGTGACCACTGTCGACGGCGGCAATATCGCGGCCGCCTTGCGTTAGGTGCTTAGTCCCGGCATTTGATCGACCGGATCAATGATGAAACGATCCGGTTCGTTTGTCCCTCGTGTGCTTTTAAGGCCTGGTTTGGCAACCAGTTCTGACGGATGAACTACCGGAGGGTTGTTGTCGCATTAACTTTGTCATGCAAGGAAAGGCCCGTGCACTGAGATTCTCAGGCGATGCAAGCCGCCTTTTACTGGCATCGCCCGCTTCGAGGCGATGGCAGCGAATTGTTTGTGTGGCACGGCGGCGGGTGGAACTGAAAAGCAATTGCGGGTAGCCGAGGGCATGGAAACAAACCGTTGCAGTGCTAGAGAAGCCATGAGCATCGAACCCTATGACCTTGCCGAGAACTTTATGCAGATTCCGCCCGATATTGAGGACCCCACGACAGCGGACTGATGATTGTATCGCAGTCTTGACAACGTATCGAGAAGGCTGCGCTTCCCAGTTTCATCAAGAACGCCGTCGATGCCCTTGTGTCACTCACTCAACCAAGTCACTCTCGCGCAAATCATTGAAAACATGCGATGTGCGGGTCCCGGTTTCAAACACAAAGCGACAGATGCCGCTTCAGAAAGCCGCGCGGTAGATCGAAAGCGCATCTTGCTCGGAGACGGGGCGCGGGTTGTTGACCAGAAGCCGGGTCTGGTTCATCGCGTCGGAGGCCAGTTTCGGAAGCATGTCCTCGGGAATATTCATGGCTCTGAGATTGGGTTGCAGGCCGCAGGCGCGCGACAGTTCCGCAAGCTTCTCGCAGAAGGCCGCGGCCCGTTCCTGTCCCTCCAGAGCCGACAGTTCCGGAAACACGAAAGGCGCAAGCTCGGCATAGGGAGCAGGGGAGGTGACGATATTGAACCGCAGGACATGGGGCAGAACCAGCGCGTTCGAGAGACCGTGCGGGATGTGAAAATGTCCGCCGAGCGGATAGGCAAGCGCATGCACCGCGGCGACCGGCGAGTTGGCGAAGGCCTGTCCGGCCAGCATCGAGCCCAGCAGCATGTCGGAGCGCGCCGCCTGGTCCGCGCCGTCTTCGACCGCCTTCAGAAGAGACCGGCCCATCAATGTCAGTGCCTGCGTCGCCAGAATGCGCGACAACGGGTTGTTATTGGGGCTCGCCGATGCGTAGGCCTCGATCGCATGAACCATGGCGTCGATGCCCGTTGCCGCGGTTATGTGCGGGGGCAGGCCATAGGTAAGGGCGGGGTCGAGCAGGGCGATATCGGGCAGCAGCACCGGCGAGACCACACCCATCTTCTCGTTGGCGCCGGTGGTGACGATCGATATCGGGGTGACTTCCGAGCCGGTCCCGGCGGTCGTCGGTACGAGAATGAGCGGCAGGCGCGGGCCGCGCGCCTTGTCCACGCCGTAGACATCCGCCAGCGTTTCCTTGGCCGGAACCAGAAGCGCGACCAGCTTCGCGACATCCAGGGACGATCCGCCGCCAATGCCGACAATCCCTTGCGCTTCAGCCGATCGCGCCGCTTCGACGGCTGAAAGCACCAGATGCTCGGGCGGATCGGCCTGGACATCGCCGAACAGTTCCACGGCGATGCCGCCGTCGCGCAGCAGGCCCACCGCCCGGTCAACGATACCGGTCGCCATCATGCCCGGATCGGTGACGAGCATGATGCGGCTGCCGATCTGCGCGTGGACCAGCGCCGCCAGATCGTTCAGCATATCGACCCCGAACCGGATCGATTTGGCGGTATTGAAAGCAAATCTGTTCATGGTTTCCTCGAAAGTCGGTTTTCGCGCCAGCCGGTGAGGCGGGCCGGTTTCATCCGGCGATCCCGCCGATCTGTAGCTCGGTGATACGGCGCGCCATCGCGCGTTGCTGCTCGGGGCTTTCGCCGGAGCGCGGCCGATACCAGATCGCCATCCAGTTCACAGCGCCGAGCATGCCCTTCACGGCCAACGACACATCGGCGTCTTGCCGGATGCTGCCGTCGGCCTGGCCCTGGCGGAAAGCCTCCACGAAAAGCAGTTCGAACTTGTGCCTGATATCCATCAGTTCATCGAGGCTGATGCGCTGTTCGGGGGTGGTCGCGCCCAGGCGGTGCATGTGCACGCCCTGCACGACGACCGCTTCATAGGCAATGTTCTGCATCATGGTCAGGGCATGCGCCTCGAGCATGCGCACAAGCTTTTCGCGACCGGTGCCGCCGGCCGACATCGCTTCATTCACCGCGTCCATCAGCCGTCTCATGCCTTCGCGGTGGACCTCGAAGAACAGATCGGTCTTGGAGCGGAAGTAATGGTAGATGCGACCCTTGGTCGCGCCGAGGCGGCGGGCGACATCGTCGATGCTGGTCCCCTGAAACCCCATTTCGGTGAAGCAGAGCGCGGCGCAATCCAGGATTTCGACGACGCTCTCGACGAGAGCGCCCGATTCTTCCTGACCTCGGGTCTTCAGCGCCCATTCGCGGTGCATGTCGTTTTTCGCCACCGGTTCCCCCTGCGGTCAATTCTCAATCTGCGTCCTTCCAGCAATAAAGCCGATATCGAACGCTCACAACAAACTTGATGTCGCGTTTGTGGTCTGGACAGTTCTGGATTCGCATACTACGGAGTATGTTGCAACAAGAAAGTCGCCGATATGCGAGGAGGTCCTAAGTTGAACGAAGCGCACGCCCCCCAATTTTCCGAGTGGGTAACCGTCGACCAGTCGATGGTCGACCGATTCGCCGACGCGATTGACGACCATCAGTTCATTCATGTCGACCCGGAACGGGCGAAGACGGAGACCAGCTATGGCGGCACGATCGTGCACGGCTTCTACCTGCTTTCGATGCTGACCGCCTTCACCCGCAGCGCTCTGCCGCCGGCAAAGGCGGGCGCGGTCGAAATCAACTATGGTTTCGACAAGCTGCGCTTTCTCAGCCCTGTGCCGGTCGGCGCGCGCGTGCGCGGCAGTTTTACTCTGGAGAACGAGACCCCCAAGGCAGGGGGCGTGTTGCGCAGCTACGATGCGCGCGTCGAAATCGAAGGAGCGGAGCGCCCGGCCCTGGCAGCCAGTTGGCTGGTCCTGACGGTGGGTGACGACAAGAAAGCGGATTGATGCGCAAGACGGGCGCGGACAAAACCGGAATTATCAAGACAAACAATTCGGAGGAGACAGATATGTCGGTTTCATTCAAGGATCAGGTGGCGATCGTCACCGGCGCGGGGGGCGGACTGGGCCGCTCCCACGCTCTCATGCTTGCCAGCCACGGCGCGGCCGTCGTGGTGAACGATTTCGGCGGCGCGCGCGACGGCAGCGGCGGCACGACGGAGGCCAGCGAAGCCGTGGTGCGGGAAATCACCGCGGCGGGCGGGCGGGCCATCGCCAATGCCGGCAACGTCGCCTCCGAGGCGGATATGGCGGAGATGGTCGAGCAGGCGCTCTCGGCCTTCGGTCGGATCGACGTGCTGATCAACAATGCCGGCATCCTGCGCGACAAGTCGTTTGCGAAGATGGAAATCGAGGATTTTAGGCGCGTGGTCGAGGTGCATCTGATGGGCACGACGATCGCGACCAAGGCCGTCTGGGCGCAGATGCGCGAACAGAAATACGGCCGCATTCTCGTCACCTCCTCGACCTCCGGCAGCTATGGCAATTTCGGCCAGTCCAACTACGGGGCCGCCAAGATGGGCGTGCTCGGGCTGATGAACGTGCTCCATCTCGAAGGCGCGAAATACGGCATTCACGTCAACGCCATCGTGCCCACCGCCGCCACGCGCATGACCGGCGACATGATGGACCCGGCAATGCTGGAGTTGCTCGCGCCCGACCTGGTGTCGCCCGCCGCGGTCTGGCTGGTGAGCCGTGACGCGCCCTCGCGCACCGCACTGCTTGCAGGCGCGGGCACCGTCGCGCGCCTTGCGCTGGTCGAGAGCCAGGGCGTGTGCTTCACAGGCCAGGAATTCACGCCCGAAACCGTCGGCGCGCGTTTCGACGAGATCGCCAGTCTCGACGGGCAGATCGAGGTGATGGCCGGTCTCGATCACGTCGACCGGATCATCGCGAATGCCCGCGCGGCATTGGCGAAGAAGGATTGAGGCGATGAGCGAACGTCTCGTGCCGCTTCCGCGCGGCGCCTATGCCTGGCACTATGATACAGCGCCGCAATGGAACGATTGCGACATCTATGGCCATGTGAACAACGTGGCCTACCTGTCCTATTTCGATACGGCGATGAATATGGCGCTGATCGAGCATGGCGCGCTCGATCTCTCCGCCGAGGCCGAGGGGCCGATCGGGCTGGTGGTGCAGAACGGCACGCAGTACTTCCGGGAGATTACCTTTCCCGCGAGGCTCAGCATTGGCGCTCGCGTCGAGACCATCGGGCGAACCAGCCTGACCTGGGGCTTTGGCCTTTTTGACCGGGCGGGCGGCGTATGTGCCGCTCGCGGGCGCGTCGTCCACGTTTATGTGGACCGCGTCACCCGGCGCCCGATCCCGCTCACGCCTGAACTGCGGGCCTGCGCAGAGGCGTTGCTGCGCGATCCCGCCACAGACAACAAGGAGACCCCGTCATGAGGGAAGCCGTCATCGTTTCGACCGCCCGCACGCCGATTGGCAAAGCCTATCGCGGCGCGTTCAACGCCACCACCGCGCCCCGGCTGATCGGCCATGCCATCGAGCATGCCGTAAGCCGCGCCGGCGTCGACCCCGCGGAGATCGAGGATGTGATCGTCGGCGCCGCCCTGCAGCAGGGCACCACCCATATGAACATCGCGCGCACGGGCCTTTTGCGCGCAGGCCTTCCGGTAACCGTTCCGGGACAAAGCGTCGACCGGCAATGCGCTTCCGGCCTGATGGCGATCGCGATCGCGGCCAAAGAGATCATATCGGACGGTATGGCGGTGACGATCGGCGGCGGCGTCGAGCAGATTTCGCTGGTGCAGACGCCCGAGATGAACACCCGTCACTGGCACGACCCCTGGCTCGGCGAGCGGCTGCCGGCAACCTATATGGCGATGGTGGAAACCGCCGAAATCGTCGCGCGCCGCAATGGCGTGAGCCGCGAGGCCCAGGATGCCTATGCGCTGCAGTCGCAACAACGCACCGCCGCCGCTCAGGCCGCCGGCAGGTTCGATGATGAGATCGTGCCGCTCAGCACCGTCATGCAGGTCACCGACCGCGAAACCGGCGAAACCACGATGCGCGAGGCGACGCTTGAGCGCGACGAGGGCAACCGGCCTTCCACGACGCTGGACGGTCTTTCAGGCCTTGCCCCGGTATTCAAGAATGGCCAGCAGGTGTCTGAAGGCGCGTTTGTGACAGCGGGCAACGCCTCGCAATTGTCCGACGGCGCCTCGGCGGCTGTCCTGATGGAAAGCCGTGAGGCGGAACGCCGGGGGCTGGCTCCGCTCGGCCTTTATCGCGGCATTGCCGTCACCGGTGTTTCGCCGGAAGAGATGGGAATCGGTCCGATATCGGCGGTGACGAAGCTTCTTGCCACCCACGATCTGAGCGTTGACGACATCGGTCTTTGGGAGCTCAACGAGGCCTTCGCCGCCCAGGTCATCCCGTCGCGCGACCGGCTCGGCATTCCGGACGAACTGATGAACGTTAATGGCGGCGCGATCTCGATCGGTCATCCTTACGGCATGTCGGGCGCACGCATGGTCGGCCACGCCCTGATCGAGGGCAAGCGCCGCGGCGCGCGCTATGTGGTGGTCACCATGTGTGTTGGCGGCGGCATGGGTGCGGCCGGGCTTTTCGAGGTTCTTTGAGCCGGACCGCCAAATCGCAAGAAGACGGCCATCGGGTGCGGTGGCCGTCTTCTTGTTTTTAAACAGGTCGGAAGGCCTGCCCGAACCGCTCGGAAAACGCCGGGCAGGCGAGGGCGAAGCCTCAACCCAGACCGGTGCGCCGGTTGAGCCAGTCCGGGTAGGGGACATCCCGCTGCGCCATTTCCATCTCCTGCAGACGCGCGGCGGCATCCGGAGGAAAAGGCGCGGCCTTCGGCTTGCCGGACTTACGGGCGACATGGAGTAGCACCTGCTCGCACCAGGCCAGCCGCTCTCCGCTCCCGTCCAGCATCTCCTGATAGAGGTGCATCCGCTTGGCATCGACCGCCAGCACGCGGGTGGCGACCGTGAAGGCGTCGCCCTCATGGCACTCGCGCTGATAGCCGATCCGCATCTCCAAAGTATAGAGTGTGGCTTCGCTTTCGGCGCGATAGGCCTCGTCAAGGCCGATCTCCTCCATCAGCGCTGTGACTGAACGGGAAAAGGCGATGCCATAGGCGAAGTCGCCCATGTGGCCGTTATAGTCCACCCAGTCCGGAAGCACGCGGAAAGCGTGTCGGAATAGTGCGTTGTTCATGATTTTCTCCTGGCAGCGAAACGGTGGCGCAGTTCGCCCACGATCCCGCGGCGGAACAGCAGGACGCAGACGATGAAGGTCGCGCCAAGCGCCGTGGTGACGGGGAAGCCGGTGGTGGCGAAGTAGTTCTGCAGGGTGACGATCAGCCCCGCGCCGACGATCGGCCCGGCAATGCTGCCGATCCCGCCAAGAAGCGTCATCAGGATCACCTCGCCGGACATGTGCCAGTTCACATCCGTCAATGTGGCGAACTGGAACAGGATCGCCTTGAGCCCGCCGGCCAGTCCGGCAAAGCCCGCCGACATGACGAAGGCACCGAGCTTGTAGCGTTGCACCGAGTAACCCAGCGAGATCGCCCTTTGTTCGTTCTCGCGGATGGCCTGCAGGACCATGCCATAGGGCGAATGCACGATCCGCCAGATCGCGAAGATGCTGGCGACGAACACAATGGCGATGACGTAGTAGAGCACAGTGCTGTCGGCGAGATCGATCACCCCGAACAGACGGCCGCGCGAAAAACCCTGGATGCCGTCTTCGCCGTGTGTGAACGGCGCTTGCAGGCAGAAGAAGTAAAACATCTGCGCCAGCGCCAGTGTGACCATCGCAAAATAGATGCCCTGCCGGCGAACCGCCAGAAGCCCCATGATCAGGCCCAGCACAAGCGCTGCGGCGACGCCTGCGAGAATGGCAAATTCGGGGTTCACCTCCCAGACCTTCAGCGCATGCGCCGTGACATAGGCGGAACCGCCGAAGAAAGCCGCATGGCCAAAGGACAGGAGGCCGCCATAGCCAAGCAGCAGGTTGAAGGCCGATGCGAACAGCGCGAAGCACATCAGCTTCATCAGCAATACCGGATAGATCCAGAGCGGCAGCAGCATCAGCAGGGCAATGAGCGCCAGCACGACGAGCTGTTGCCGCCGGTGCGGGCGGGTGGTCTCGGCCACCGTCTCGAATTCTTCGGCTTCGATCATCTCAATTTTCCTTTCCGAAGAGACCTGCAGGACGCAACAGCAGCACGATCGCCATGATGACGAAGATCACGATATTCGCCGCCTCGGGGTAGAACACCTTGGTCAGACCCTCGACGACGCCCAGAAGATAGCCCGTTGCGATCGCGCCAAGGATCGAGCCCATGCCGCCGACCACGACCACCGCGAAGATGATGATGATCATGTTGGAGCCCATTGTCGGGCTGACCTGGAAAATCGGGGCGGCGAGGACGCCTGCAACGCCCGCAAGCGCGCATCCGAAGGCATAGGTCAGGGTCAACAGCAGCGGCACGTTGACGCCGAAAGCCTGCACGAGTGTGGCATCTTCGGTCGCAGCGCGAAGATAGGAACCGATCTTGGTCTTTTCGATCAGCGCCCAGGTGCCGAAGCAGATCAGCAGCGAGGCGACCACGACCCAGCCGCGATAGATCGGCACGGTCACGAAATCGGTACGAATGACGCCCCGCATTTCGGCCGGGGACGCGAAGGGTTTGCCGGATGCGCCGTAGAAATGCTGGAACGCGCCTTCCAGAAGCAGCGCGAGGCCAAAGGTGAAGAGCAGGCCGTAGAGGTGGTCGAGATCGTAGAGACGGCGGAGCATGGTGCGCTCGATCAGCGCGCCGACGAGGCCAACGAGGACGGGGGCCAGCAGCAGTGACGGCCAGTAGCCAAGACCCAGATACTGGCCTAGCATCCAGGCGGCGAAGGCCCCGAGCATGTAGAAGGCGCCGTGAGCGAAGTTTACCACGCGCAGCAGCCCGAATATCACCGCAAGGCCCAGTGACAGCAGCGCGTAGAACGAGCCGTTGATCAGGCCGATCATCACCTGCCCGGTGAGCACCACAAGCGGCACGCCAAAAATCATTGTCATGTCAAACTCCCAGTGCCTTGTTGAGCGCTTCGCGCCTGCCGGGCAACTCGGCGACCGCAAAGCTGTCGATCATCTCGCCTTGATCCATGACGTAGAAGTGATCCGCGATCCTGGCGGCGAAACGGAAATTCTGTTCGACCAGAAGGACGCTGAGACCATGCGCCTTGAGCGCCTTCAGCATCTCGCCGATCCGGTTCACGATCACCGGGGCCAGACCTTCGGTCGGCTCATCGAGCAGGATCAGGCTGACGCCGGTGCGCAGGATGCGGGCGATCGCCAGCATCTGCTGTTCGCCGCCCGAAAGCTTGGTGCCCGGGCTGTGACGGCGCTCCAGCAGGTTTGGAAACAGCGTGTAGATTTCGTCGAGCGACATTTCCTTGCCGTTGCGGGCCACGATCGGCGGCAGCATCAGGTTCTCTTCGACGCTGAGCGAGGCGAAGATACCGCGTTCCTCGGGCACGAAGCCGATGCCGGCATGGGCGACCCGGTGCAGCGGCAGGCGCAGGATCGACCGCTGATCGAACTCGACCGTGCCGGTCCGCTTGCGCACGATACCCATCAGGCTGCGCAATGTGGTGGTCTTGCCGACGCCGTTGCGGCCCAGCAGGGTAACGGTCTCGCCGGGGTAGACGTCGAGGTCGACGCCATAAAGCGCCTGGCTCTCTCCGTACCAGGCCTCCAGCCCGCGCACCTTGAGTTGCTGCGGGCCGCGGGCCTCGCGGGTCTTCGCGGAAGCGTCAGTCATCGTCCTCGGTCCCCATATAGGCTTCGCGCACGCGCGGATCGGCGCTGACCGCGTCATAGTTTCCCTGTGTGAGGATCTCGCCACGCTGCAGCACGGTGATGTCGTCGCCGATATCGGCAACCACCTTGATATTGTGTTCCACCATCAGGACGGCGCAGTCGCGGGCGACATCGGCAATCAGCCGGGCCATCGTCTCGACATCCTCCTGGCCCATGCCGGCGAGCGGCTCGTCGAGAAGCAGCACTTTCGGGTCGAGCGCCAGCGTGGTGGCAATCTCCAGCGCGCGTTTGCGTCCGTAAGAGAGGTCCGCCGCCCTGTGCTCGGCCATATCGGCAAGGCCGACTCGCCCGAGCAGTTCCATCGCGCGGGGCCTCAGCCGCGACAGGCTGGCGAGCGAGCGCCAGAACTGCACGGCCAGCCCGTTTTGCCTTTGCAGCGCCACGCAGACATTGTCCACCAGCGACATGTCGCCGAAGGTGGCGGAGATCTGGAACGACCGGGCGACGCCAAGCCGCGCCACCTGCGCCGGGGCCATGCGGGTTATGTCCGTCTCGCCGACCATGATCGTCCCCGCGCTCGGCTGCAGGAACTTGGTCAAGAGGTTGAACACCGTGCTCTTGCCGGCGCCGTTCGGACCGATCAGCGCGTGGATCCGGCCGTGACGGATGTCGATGTCGACATTCGTCACGGCCTGGAAGTTCCCGAAACTCTTGCTGAGACCCCGCGCCGACAATGCGGCACGGGCGCTCTCCGGCGCGGGGCGCGCCGAAACGGTAGCCATCGTCATGATGTCGCCTTACCCGTCGATGAGCGGGCAATCGCTCTGGTCAAGCGGCCGGAAAGCCTCGTCGCCCGGGATGGTGCGCAGGACCTTGTAGTAATCCCACGGACCCTTGGATTCGGCGGGCGTCTTGACCTTTACGAGGTACATGTCATGGACGACGCGGCCATCCTTGCGCAGAGAGGCATTGTGGTTGAAGAAGTCGTCGATATCCATGCCGCGCATGGTTTCCATGACCTCGGAGCCGCTCTTTGCCTGGCCCGATGCCTCGGCGGCCTTGAGG
>MDSV01171917.1_pt1 | contig 36550 bp, 40 predicted proteins | sample 810851 | NCBI WGS metagenome assembly MDSV01 (sample SAMN05326640, study PRJNA326480) | marine metagenome | isolation source: seawater | place: Atlantic Ocean: North East | collected 2012 | reverse complement strand
TGTCTGTGGCTGAGAGACCTACCTAATCTTATACCGACGGGTACGTTGGATGGAGCAACGGCGCGAGACGAATGCCATAAGGCGGCTCCGTCTAAGGATCGGTGGAAGATTAGATCGAAGTTCTATGAGGGCATAGCCAAAGCTATGGCTCATCAATGGACACACTTTATGTACGACAAACTTATAGGGAGGGCAGTGTGATGAACGATAATTTGAAATTTATGTACGAATTAAAAGAGTACATGTGGCCTCACTTGCAGAGACGTCTTCTTAAAGAAGGCAATGGATTGGACAGTATTGACATGCCCATGCCAAAGAACCGCACTGAGGCATGGATTGCATGGCATGAACTTTCAAACGCTTTATCGGGGGAACGTATTAGCCAAGACGGAGAGGCGTCTCAGACGGAAATGGCTCACCACATAGAAGAAGTTTTGTTTGATGCCAAGCTAGTCTTTGAGCATGGGTATCCGATGCCGAGGGGCTTAGAGTTGTTTAATGACACCGATTATTTAATGCAATTTTTAGAGGAGAAGAAGTGATGGATGATTTCTTTAACACAGTTATGGCGGCGTTAGCCGAGCCGAGACGTGGCCTTAATAGGTATAAAAAATCTAGGCGGGGTGAGTATGCTCGTAATAGATTACGCCAGGAGTTACTTGGTTCGCAGAGGTTTACAGTATCGAACTCTCTGTCTTACGAGACAGTGAAGGCATCCTTTGCAAAGCCAAAGGTGTTGGCGGGTATGATGGACATGGCGATACCACCATTCGATAACATGTGGATTGAGTGGGACGAACCGCATCGAGTCAAGACAGTGCATGACATGTTGACGTCTACGGGATTGAGAACCGAGCCTATCAAAGAGGATGGTGTGTCGTCTAGGGTTGGGTATCATATACACAAGCGAGCAGACGGCAAATGCCATGAGTATCAAATGTTCTGTATGACAGAGGGCAAGGTTGCTATTGCGCCAATGGTTATGTGTATGAATAACGCAGACGCCATTACATCAGATGCGTTTCTTGGGGAGCATCAGTTTCAAGATGCGGTAGGACGAAAACCTAACGAGAAACAGTGGAGAGAAAGTCAGATTGATAATGGTATGCCCTTCCTTGGCATGTCTTACTGTCAGATACATGGGGATAGAGCGACCAAACACATCTGTGATCTAGTCTTCCGTATGGGTACTTCTATCTCACCTAACTTTGTGTTGGGTTTTAATGCTGACCCTACGAATGTTATGGAAATGCTAAAGCCTTTGCAGAAAAACATGAGGATCATGTCTGATGGTGACGCTCGGTATCTGATTACTGTCTTGGCTATGCTGAACTACCCACACAAGATTGTGCAGAGAGGTGATGTCCAGCAGGCGGCGGCGTCTCGTGTTCAGTTTGGCAGACGTGTGCCAAAAAATGAATTGAGAATATTGGAGATTGATCTACCCAAGCCATTGGGTACGACAAAGTACGAGAAGATGTTTCGAGGCATGGGGTCGCCCAAGCGACAACATGTCAGACGTGGGCATTTTCATACGTACATTTACAAAGACGGCAGACGTAAGAGCAAATGGATTGGAGAACAAGTGGTCGGCAATCCAGAGCTAGGAAAGATTGACCACGATTACTTACTTAATAGGAGGAACGGATGAGTACATTAGCAACTAGAGGATACCCAGTTGACGACGAAAAAATATTACTATCGCAAGATAACTGGATCTTTTTATACAGTGAATTAGCCAGTTATATAGAGGAGAAATTGGTTGGAGAAAACATGCACAAGATACGAGGCAAAGACGGCAATCGTTTGCCAAAGTATGACAAACAATTTTGTGACATTATTGATGACGTTGAGGCGATTATGGGATGGGTTTTTGAAAAGGAGGAAAGCTAATGAGTAAAACTTATGAATGTAGAATAAAAATTGACGACATATTTCCTGTTAGAAAAGCAAATTCAAAGGAAGAGTTTATACGAAATCTAATTGAGGAATACAACAACACTTGTGGTCATCTCTTTGAGATAAGCAGAAGTGACATTTCAGAAATCACGGAGGAAGACAATGAGTAAGAAAATTATAGCATGGGCAGACAAAGAACGAGAGAAGTTAGAGGGTGTTGGTCTATCCGATGACTTGGTTTCTATTGTCGAGGGCGTAATAAAAAGAACAAAACGCAATGAGAGAAAGAAAGTTTATCCCGATTGGAAACCCATGCTTACTAAAGATGGTGGAGCATGGTTCGGTGGCAAGACGCACAGTGTTTTAGCTCAGTATGTAGACCAAGACGATGCCGAGAACTTTGAAGACCTAGACTTTCTAGTGGTCGGATACTTAAACAATTCAACAGAGGAGGAAGACAATGAGTAAGAAAACATACGAAGTATATTGGACTGAAAACAACATGTACAAAATGTACATAGAAGCTAAGAGCAAATCGAAAGCAACGAAATTGTTTTTTAAGTGGTATGAAAACGACTACGAAGAGAAAGTCAAACCCGAACTAAATTTTGTTGATGGACAATTTGAGTTTGATGAAACAAGGGAGAGAAAATAATGACTACAGTAATTGAGACGATAATGACGATGTATAAAGCTATGGATGATGACGAGAAGATGGACTTGACCAAAGCGATAGGACTTCAAGCCATTGAAGACGGGCTCTATAGTGTAGACGATCTGCCTAGTGGCGCGGCCAAGACGATCCTGGGATCGCCAATCAAAGCTACGTTGAGCAAGCCCTTGCCAGCAGGCGGTGGCAAGAAGAAAGGTTGGAAAGGTAAGAGCCTGCCGTATTGGGTGAAGAAGATTACCAACATCAACGACGCACAGAAAGGCTTTCATGCGTGGGAAAGTGAATGGGTTAATGATACGAAAGACTTAGCTGAAGGCGAGGTTGTGTTGGTGGGGTGGAAGTTTGAACCCAAGAAGTATTACTTGTGTAAAGCTAACTTCAGTAACAGTGACAGTGCATATCAAAAAGGATACATAAAACTTCCCGATGGAACTCAGTTGGATAATCTTTCAGCCGTTATGGAGGCAGAAAAGATGGGCGACTTGAAGGATAAAGCCAAAGAATTGTTGGGGATCACATGATCCCCACGCGGGCGCGTGAAGAGTTTAGTTCATATATGACACTAAAAAAACTCTTGTGTTGTTGTCTATAAACTATTAACGTGTATTAAATCTTATACATGGCATCAAGATATAGAGAGGGAATAAAACATGTGTATAAAACTAGGAAGAGACAAAGTAGCAAATGCTATTAGAGGCATATCAAACAAGACATCGGAAGTCTATAGTGCATGGGTATTGAAAGTGCATTTTGTCACAATGATGTTTAGAAGTTGGTATAACTATAACCATTCGAGTATACGATTGACCGACAATAATCAAAGGCGTTGGGAATATGCTCGAAGAAATAATGAACCCTCGTCAGCAAGTTAGGAGAGATTATGAAATCACAAAGGAAAGGAAGACAATTCCCATTGAGCCGACGCTCCGTTGGAAATATGTCACCACCAAATTTTAGTGACGCACGAATTTCAAAGTGCGTATTTATTGTTAAACAATTTTTTATTAGGAAAAAAAATGACAACACAACTAGATCGTATCGAGTGGAAACTCGATCAAGTTTTAGGGGCATTGGCGAACAAGTCCAATACGGACAGTCCAACTGCTTCCACGTCTGGTACACATGGAAACGTGGACACATTAGCGCAACTAGATACGCTACCAGACATGACGAGCAAGCAACACGCATCACTTCAAATGCTACTGCGTGGTGCTGATAACAACGAAATCGGAGAGAGGTTTAACGTCTCACCGAATACCGCAAAAGTTTATGTGCGATCTATCGCAAAGAAACTTGGTGTAACTTCGAGAGCGCAGATCGTCGTCAGGCTCTTGGATTTATTTAACGAAGTCGACGACAATGCCTATCGTATTATGAGCGGTGGGTTGCCAAAGGATTGGGATAGGAGCTACGAGTTTCCCGATCCATTTGCAAAACTGTATAGAGTGGAGAGAGAGGACGATGACAATAACATTAAAACTTGAAGGCGAAGTCTGGCACGCTAACGGAACGATCATTCGTGCAGACGGAAAAAAGATTCGTGTTCGTCAATCCACTGGGTTCAAGAAAAATCAGAAACAATGGGCATCGGCACAACTCAGTGCCATTATCCATGAAGCCATCATGTCCACGGACGAGACGGATAACTACTGCACTGTGGATGAGGCTATCAATTTGTTTTTGGAAAGACCGAACCCTCCAGGTGAGACAGACAGACAGAACTTGAAAAAGTTTTCCAAAACTTTTGGTAGCAAGACACTCCACGAATTAAAAACTCGTGAGGTTTTGACCTATCTAAATAGCTTCAATAACGTGGCGGGAACTGTGGCACGAGAGATGAACTCGATCAATGCCATGATTGTTCATGCGAAGGAAAGTGGTGTGTCTGTACCTGACTTGAAACTGAAGAGACCCAATGTCGACGACGCTCGGACGAGGTGGCTCACGGAGAAAGAACGTGATCTACTTATTGCGAAGAGTGAGAAAGAGATAAAGGGTCTTCTCACCTTTCTATTCTATACTGGCTGTACGATTGGTGAAGCCTTTGCTTTGACGTGGCAGAACGCACGGAATGGCAATGCTTTGTTTACGAGACGAAAGGGGCGAGGCTCAAAGTCGAGAACGAGAGCCGTTCCTCTTTCACCAGAGGCGAAACGTGGGATGGGCAAAGACAACGGAGGCTACGTCTTTACCATGCCCGATGGTCGTCAATGGGATAGGGATAGTTTCTACCCCTATTTCTATACTGCTTGTGGGAGAGCGAAAATTGAAGATTTCAAACCCCACGATACTCGTCACACCTTTGCATCACACTTGGTGCAGAGGGGAGCAAGTCTGCGAGCAGTTGCGGATTTGCTCGGTCATACGAGCTTGACTATGGTCATGCGCTATTCTCATTTAAGCCATGACCACTTGGGTGCTACGATAGGATTGCTTCGTAAACGGGGCAAGTTTTTGACAAGCGAGACAGACACCTCGTCTGTCCGAACGTCTGAAGTGCCTAAAAAATATGGTGCTGCCGTGGGGATTCGAACCCCAGGCCTCTCCCTTACCAAGGGAGACAAACGAAAGTCAAGGAAAAACAATGACGTATGATGTGCTATTTTTAACACCTTGGGTATATAAATGATGACCCAAGGTAAACACGAAAGACTACACTTGGGTGCTATCAAGACAAGTATATGACACGAAATTATACACTTGTATTAACATGAAGACACCTATAGAGTAGTTCAGTGCATTCAGAAAGGTGCTACAATGAGTAACGTCAAAGTAATCGGTAAAGTTAAATGTCCTATAACAAAACAAGACTATGAAGTTATGGACAAGTTATGCGAAACATTGATTAAAACGTGTGATGATTTTATTAAAACACATGATGATAATGTTTGGGTTAGGACTACGGCGCATGACATGAGTGATGTCCTTATAGATATTAAGGTCGATCTAAAAGAGTTTGGCGAGAAGAACGGATACGACAACAACATATTAAGGATGCCTAAAAACGATGACTGAGCCGAAGCTATTTAAGATTGCAGATGTTTACATTGTTCAACAAGACGAGCAGTTTGTTGGGGTTGAAGTTGGCTTCAACCCTGAGACGATAACCAATCAGCAAGGCGCATGTACCTCTTTGGATTTCCTAAGTGGGGCATTGCAGAGTTCACATTGGATAACAAAAACTATAGGCAGAGTAGAGAATAAAGATGCACAGACTAACACAACATCAGAAGGAAACGGCAGTCAAGATCCTCAAACACCTCCGAACCCAAGCGTCGGAAGAGAGGAAGACGCAGTCTCAACTAGCGAAAGCAGTGGGAGCGTCGCAGGGTCAGATAAGCCGACATCTTAAAATGTTAGAATACATAGGTATCGTTGACCATGACGGCGATGCCTATGTGCAAGGTAAAAAAGCAGACGACTATCTGTTTGCTTGGGCGGTATTTTTCGTGGAAAGCAACGCGAAATAAAAGAATGACATGTCGTACAAAACCTTGGCTGTATCTCGTGTCAAGAAGAGACCCTCTTTTTTCCCGCACTTAATGATGAGTGTGTGAGGGTCTCTTCGCTAATAGCCTTGCTTCTCTAAAATTATTTGTCGATATTCTATCAGCACGTCCTCAAAGTTTATTGGCTTTGGGAGTGGTGCTTTTAAATAGTAGCCGAAACTCTCATAACATCTGTTCTCTTCATAGAGTTGTTGGCTTGCTTCAATACACTCTTCGAGTGTATTGAAATCTAGTTGCATCATTACAAGTACAGTAAAGGTAGCCTTGGTTATCATAGGCGTCCTTGAACATGTAATATGGCGAGTAAACTTATACCCGTCACAAGGAGAACAGTTCCCCCCACAAGAATATAAAAGCCAATGTCTTCGATTAGTTGGGCTCGTCTTTTCTTTGCGTCAGCCTCTTCTTTCTTTCTCTGGACACGGATGTCTGCTCGTAGCTTTACGAGTTCAGCCCACCCACCAACGCCTCTCGTCTGTATGACTATGTTCCTCAGATTTTCTTCCATGTCTTCTGCTTCTTTTCGCGCTATGAAGGTTTCCATTGCCTCTTCATTTGCTGATCCTCGTTTCTTTGGAGAGTGATTTGCTTTCGCTCCGTCTATGAAATCAAATAGAGTGCCTAAGTCTTTGGCTAACGAGGACATTTCCTTCCCCATTTTTATTCCTGTCTGCACTGCCGCGTAAGCCGCAGTTATACCCGTAATTGGATCGACCATTTCGTCCTCCCGTCTGCATTATTTTTACACGGAGGGTCGCAGGTGGTCGTCCTACAGACCGAGCATTTTGGCGAATGATTTACTTCCCCAATCGTCTGTCATCACGTCTTCAACAAGCCCAGCCGTTTCTGCTGGGGAACTTTCTTGCAACAAAGTTATGCGGGTATCTGTATAGGGCATGTCTTTCATCATGTAACTGCTGAACGGGCTCTCCTTCTTTTCCTCTTTCGTCTTTTCTTCCATGACCTCGCTTGCTTTTTCGTTCGTCTCGTTTGGTTTGTCTGACTTGGTTTCCATCAGTTCGATCTGCCACGGCTCGTGACCCATGCGGAAATGCAGACCATACTTCTCTGCGTTCTTATGCGCCCACTCTTTTGCTTTGTCTGTTCCGTACTTTAAGTCTGCCGCGAGACCAAAGTTATGTTTGGATTTCCCAGGAGGAGCAACCCAATGCCTTGCTTTCTCTGGACTGCCGTATTTTTTAACGGCTTCGTCGAACAGACGTTTCTGATGTTCGAATGTTCTGTACCCTGAGTAGATGTCGATATCGTGACCCGCTTCCTTCGATGCGCTTAAAAAATTTAGCAGAGCAGGAGAGAATTTTTTATCAAGGTTTAAGTGGCTCTCGGACTTACCCTTCACTAAGAAATCTGACATTGCCATGTTATTATCTTCGCTTGATTTTTCTTTTTCTTCCGCCAAACTTTGCGGTAGTCTTGGTAGACTTACCAAACTGTACGGGGATTTGTGATATAGTTCTGTAGGGATTAGTAGCGTTGATAACGCTAGTACCCAAGCTAGGGCCAGACGTACCAAATATAAGTCCTCGTGATTTCCTAATCATGTTAGTACCTTATTGGTTTCTTTATTGGTTTCTTCTTAGGCTTTTTCTTATTTGGCATGGTGAACTCCTTTGTTATTAATATAATTACATAGCGTGGGTGATGTGGTCGTCCTCAACGTAAGTGTTGCACTCCTCTTTTCCATGCGACGAGAACTCTTCTTTTCCCGTAGAATATTCTCTCTGATCTATGCGCTAGGTGAGAGGGGAATACGGCTATATGCCCGCGTTCACGCGGAGCATATAGTTTAGGCTTCTCGCCATAGATACGGACAGACCCACCGCCGTAATGCCATGTATTTGTTAACTGTATAATCATTGTCATTTTTCTGGTGGCTGTTATGTCTTGACCATTATCGAATTGAGGTTCGGAGTAATGACCAAAACCAAATTCGAGATACTGTAATGGTTCGAGTTCACCATCCAGCTTGAATCGAAATGTGTTTTTGTTTACGTCTGTGAACAGTTGATCGATCTTTTCGTAAAGCCATTCGTTTATGCCGTCGGGTCTTATCCAACTCACCTTGCAGTTCTTATATAAATTAGTTCGTGTTAGTGTCTCTTGATTGCATATCTCTTGCGCTCTATCGCATTCGTCTGGATCAAACGCTGGAACACTAAACCATTGTGATATGTGCATACTGCCTCCTCATGTTGTATGTCCTTCTTGTTTTAGGTATGCCTTGTAAAATTTCAGGAAGTCATCGAGACGTAAGAGGCAAAGGCTTTCGCCAGTTTTCATTCTGGATTTGCGATTGATAACTAAAGGGCAGTCTTTGCTCTTTGTTTTGATAATGTTGCCCTCGGCTTGCCGAAGGGCATCATGGAAATTGAGACGCTCAACACGTTTTGCTTCAACGAATACGTCTGGAACCCCAAGTATGTCTGCGCCGCCAACCATTCCAACATGTCCTCCGCCAGATAACGGAGCGCGAAATGATTTAAGGCCAGTAACTTCGTTAATGTAACTGGCTAACTCACGTTCGTAAGCATCGCCCTTTTGTTTATGTCGTCTACCGCTCAATCTTCATACCCCAATTCTTTGCGACAAGATCGGCAGAAAAACCAATTCCTTGGTCTCTCTTCTGCCTTACCGCAAGACATGCAAGGTCTCTCCCATGTCATCTCTTTAAAATCCCGACGCAGTTGATACTTAGCTCCATCGAATTCTTGCAGACCCTCGCGAACAAGGATGCGTTTCAAGGTATCGACACAGCAGTTAAGACGTTTTGCCATGTCGGAATAGGTCACAGTCTTATGGTTCTCTCGGAGCCAAGTCATGTCAGCATCGGAGATACTAACTTTCCTCGGCATTCACCACTCCTTTTAAGTATAAAATATAATACGACAATAGACAATATGCAACAACTAAAGTTATTTATTAGATACTATTGACTTATGTGATGAAAGTTGATATAACGTCTAGGCGTTGAGTTTACTCGACGACCCGCGAAGCGGGTCGACGAGGAGAGGAAACGGAATAAGCCGACACGACTAAGTGGAGACGTTATATCAATCATGGAAACTCAAACAGAAAATAAATTTACATGTCCATTCTGCATGTGCAAGCAACCACCAGTTATGGTTCATGGTCATTACCAATGCCCTATCTGTCATGTGGTTACACAAGACTGCTGTCAAGGTGAGACGTGTGAAAACATTATGGGGGAAGGAAGTCCTAGTGGCGACTGACCCCCACCATAAAGAACTAGCTAAAAGAAATAGAGAGAAATACCCTGAAGTCGCCAAGACGATTGACGAAATTCGAAAGTATTTCCCTGGGGCAAAGGTTGTTTCTATTGGACAGATGTCAGCTTCGGAACGGATGCGTCTACAGAAACGGCTTCAATCTCCAACCAATCACGAACAAGACGTAAAGGTCTGCTGAGTTTCTGGCTGATGAACTCTGGATCGTGACCCTCAAGTGCCATATCTTTCGCCCTCTGCTTGGTAGATCGGCTCGATACTATTAACTTTTCGTCTGTCAAATTATGCGCGGCGTATCCAATCCACTGAACTCTATCGTGCATGTCTGTCCATTCCCTTACTTTTCCATACCGAACTTCCATTACCATATATAATCTATATTCTGGTGGTAGTTTGTGTTGCAATAGAGGCCAGATCGGGTTGTCGTAATTGCCGTCAAACAATCCAGCATTTTGTTTTGCCGTGTCTTCATCAGCGAAGACCTGCGTTATTCTAATTTGTGTTTCCAAAACTGTTAGCTGATTGGTTGACCCTGCCTCCCGACCCATACCATTGTCAGACGGCTTATTGGAATGATGTATCATAATAACTGAGAGCCCTGAGTTTCTAAGTTTGACAGCCAGCTTATTAATTTTTGACCATTCGTCTGCCGAATTTTCTGCGAGCCCTGGATATGCTGATCGAATAGTATCAAGCACGACGACGTCTGGCTTACTGAACTCAATCCATTCCTGAAGCTCGATCAATCCTTCTCTGTCATGCAGATTAATTTCTTTCTTATCTACAAAGGGTGTCCATATATTTAATCTGTCTTGAGTATCCCCGTGGATTTGTTTCATCTCCATCAATCGTCTGGCTATCGTAGACATTCCCATCTCGAAATCTAAATACAAGACGCGAGCGGGTCTGCCTATCTCGAAGGGGCCAAAGTATTTACGACCAGCGCATAGGGAAGACATAGCATGTTGCACAAACATAGACTTACCATGACCACTATAACCAAAGACTTGCACAATCGTGTTGCTTGGTAGCCACGGCTCAATGAGATACTTCTTGGCATCGCTCTCTGATAACAACTGGTCAGCATCTTTCATTTGAATGAGGCGACGTACTCTCTTCTCTTCTTGCTGTTGTGGAACGACGTATGGTTTATATATATATTCACCATCTTCATTAAAACGATCTGGATGATTACGCCTTTCCGATTGCTCCATCGAGCAGACAGTAGCTTCAAACTCACGCTCTTCTAATACTTCTTCAAAGAACTCTCGCATAAAAGCATGACCTCTAAGACGTAGGTCATGTCCAAAGTATCCTTCTAATATGCTCTCGCTTATGTGCTTCATCAGACGTTCATTGCGTCCGTTACCCATGCCCGACGGGATCTTGTTTGTGTTTGGAAAGTTATCACGTATAAATTTTGCTGTTCTATCCCACTCACTTATAAATTCATCAGGGTCGAGAGGCTCGACAGACGACAGATCCAGTTCAGAGAAATGAAATTCGCCGCCACTCATTTCTTTTAGTGAAGGTTTCCAGTCTTTCCAGACGGGCATCTCATCATAATCCAGATAAGCAGGATAGTCCCAGGTATAATTGTTCGACGGGGGGAGGAGGGCGTAAGACCCGTCTCCCCTAAAATCTAATCCGTTTATCTTAGGCCAGTCTGCGCCACGAGAATTGACTCCAGCCCTTGGCCCACGACGTATGCCGTCTTTTGGATGCTCGAAATATAAATGTGTGCCTCGTTTTGTCGTTACTTTAATAGGTGATCGCATACCACTATCGAATGCAGAATGGAGGGCGTCTTCGTTGTCGCAGTCTACCACAACGACACCACTTATTGCGCCTGTCACAATAGCAATGTCGTGTGTCGGCCACTTCGTCCACCATTCCTCAACCTCTTGCTCCGTTGGTTGTCTCTCTTGGTATTCTAGCCATTTGATTGCGGGTCTTTTACCCTCTGGTTTGATTGGAATGATACTCCAACCTCGATCTAAATATTCAAGTGCCGCTTCCAGTTTTGTCTTGGTCATTTTCTTCCTCTTCAAAGTAAGTGTCTAGGTCAAGTTCAGGTTTTCTAGTAAGAATTTTCTCAAGGACTATGGAAGACATAAAGTTTCTATTGATCCAACCATAAGGCGCAGTCCTAACAACTTCAGCCATGTTTGCAACAGTAGAAGCACCGCCTAGATCTTCGACAAGACGTGCAATATTGAGCTTCTTCGCCATGATTTTTTTCCTTTTCTATAAATTTGTACTTGCATACTCGTATAAGCTACACTACACTACCTAAGTAGTCAACACACAACATACGAAATAAGCTGTTGTTTAATTGAAGGAGAAGCACATGACCACAGTAGACAAGTGGGCTGTCTTTGCAGACAGTCCTACTGTTAGTTCTAGTAGTTCTAAAGTAGAGACGATGCAAAATCTTGCAGAAGAACTAGATACACTAACTAAAAAGCGAGAAATCATAGAAGAAAGGGTAGGGCAGATCGAGAATGAACTTGCCCATAATTTTCCCGAAGAAGCTGGTGAACTCGCACAATCAACACCTAAGTATGAGATAATTTGTAACCGAACTGAGCGTTGGTCTTGGGATAAAGACGCCCTTGAAAAACATTTCGGTCAGGGATCAGTACCTCATTATATAAAAGTTAATATGACTGTTGACAAAAGACAGTTTCAGAAACTTCCACATCACGAACAAGACCCTCTCATGTTTGCGCTTACACGCAAGCTCGACAAGGCAAAGATAAAGGTAATTAGAAATGTTTAAAGTTATGTCGACAGCAAACGTGTCAGAGAATGAACCGACCAAGGTTCTTTTGTATGCACATCATGGGTATGGCAAGACGTATCAGTGCCGATACTATCAGAAGCGTTACGGCAAAGGCTTGATAATTTCTGGCGAGGCAGGGCTTAAATCAATCGAAGACGTATCTATTGATTACCTTCCCTTCACGTCATGGAATGGAAACCATGATCCAGAGGGAGGTGTCTATAGCTTCCTTGGTATATGGAAGATGATAGCCAGTGCTGAATTTAAGGGCGCAGGGTATAAGTGGATAGCGATAGACAGTCTGACAGAAATGTCTGAACGTCTTATCGAACACTTAGAAAAGGAACACGAGGGCAACAAGAACGGCTTTCAGTTATGGGGCGACTATAACCGCATCATGCTTGGAGCGTTAAAAAGTATTCGTGATCTGCCATTGCATGTCTACGTCACATGTCTGGCAAAAGAAGAGAAGGATGCCAATGATGTCACACACTATTGGCCTCTTGTAAAGGGCGGTGCGGTGTCAAAGCATGTACCCGCCTTGTTCGATCATGTTCTATGCGGTGTTCGTGTCACCGAGACGAACGATCAAGGCAAACCAAAAGTTCAGAGGTACATTGTTACCGATGAGGTTAGTGGATGGCACGGAAAGACCCGTGATCCACGCAATCGTTTGAAAGCCTATGAAAAGTCAGACGATATAACAGAGCTTCTAACAAGAATGTTAGGAGATGAACCATCCAAAAAATCAGAAGGAGGTAAGGTATGAGTGATTGGAATGGATTTGGGTCGTTAGACCTATCGAAAGTAGAGGCGAGTGCGGGTAGCACACGTCTTCAACCTGGTACGTACACAGTTAAATGCGCAGACGCGAAGATTGAAAGTGTAGGTAATACAAAAAACAAAAAGCTGGTAGCTGATCTTGTAGATGAAGGAGGTTCTGGAGATATTCGTATGAACTTTAACATCCTACATACTAGCGATATAGCCCAAGACATTGGCAGACGTCAGTTGAAATCATTTTTGATATCATCTGACCACCCTAATCCCGACAAACCTGGAGATATTGCGACGATGAAAGGTCTCGTCTGCAAGATCGCAGTGGGTATGGGCAAGCCTTGGAAAGGAGATGACGGCGTAGAGCGTGTGTCCTCAGAGGTTAAAAAGTTTATGCCAGTAACAGACAAGCCCAACGGCAAAGATACCGCCGAGGAATTGGACGACGAGATCCCGTTTTAGGGATACCTCCCGACTAGGGGAGCTTCGGCTCCCCTTTTTTTATAAGGCAATAATAATGAGCAGAGTTTTAGCAAGTCAGGTTTTAGTAGCAATAGATGACGGATACGACAAACAAAAAGAAGAAAGAGCCAGAGACTATATTGGGGCTTCGGGCATCGGACATCCGTGCGACGCCTACCAAGCGTACAGTTTACGCGGATTTCCCAACACTCAGCCAGACGCTCGCCTCAAGCGAATATTCCGCTTGGGTCACATACTCGAAGACGAAGTCGTCAAAGACCTAAAAGAAAAGGCAGATGTCCGAGTATGGGAAACAGACGGGCTTACTGGTAGACAGCATACCTATGAAGAATGGGAAGGGCATATCGTCTGTCACATGGACGGGCATATCGAATTAGATGATGGTGTTCTTCGTGTGCTTGAAATTAAGAGTATGAATGATGCGAGCTTTAAGAAATTTCTAAAGGACGGCGTGAAGTATTCCCACCCAAGATACTTTGGTCAGGTGCAAATGATGATGGGTATGAGCAAGATGGATGAGTGTTTCTTCATAGCCATTAACAAGAACAACTCGGACTATCACGCAGAGATTGTGAAGTTTGATGACTTTGAGTTTGGACACATCAAAGAAAGAATAGAGCGTGTGTTGAATGGTGAGGCAAGAAAGATATCAAAAGACAATACTGATTGGCGTTGTCGTGGTTGCTTTAAGTCAGGTGCATGTTGGGATGGGGTAGAGGTCGAACCTACTTCTTGTTCCTTGTGTCAGTTTGCCAGACCAAAGCCAGATGGCTGTTGGCATTGTACTAAGCATGACAAGAGCGCAAACGTCTTGTGTTCTGATTTTAAATTATACGAACCACTACCGAAGGAATAATTATGGAAGAAACATTTAAGCATAATACGGATCACTATTTAAGAATTGTCTACAAACATTCGAAGGTCATGCACGAAATAGAAGTAAAAGAAAATGAAGTCCTCTCGATATCAGAAAGATTGGAGGATATTTCTGAAATTCAAATAGACGAAAAGATAAAGGCTAAAGAAAAAAGAAAGCTACTTCGTAAGGAAATTGCTGACCTTAGAATAAAAGCAAGGAACGACAAGGGTTTGATGAAATGGTTATTAATGGAGCGTACCTATGAACCGATCTGATTTCCTAAAGACAGCAGAGAAATATATTAATGGTGATAGAGCCAAGGACTATGGTGATGTTAGGGTTAACCATCAACAGATCGCTGATATATGGAGTGTCATTCTTGGCACGAAAGTAACGGCTGACCAAGTTCTAAAATGTATGATTGGCGTGAAGTTATCGCGTCTTAACAAGACGCCAGACCATGAGGATAGTATCGTAGATATTTGTGCTTACGCCGCGCTTCTTGGCGAGGTTGTTACCACAGAATAATATAGTCATTAAACTTTGGTATATCTAACAACAGTTGTATCATGGATTGAGGTTCCTTAATTACTTCGATAAGCCAACCTATTATAATGATTATGAAAGTTAATCGACTGACGGCAATCTCTGTGTTTATCGACGGGATTTTAATTCTTCTAAATCTTTCTTCTTAGTTCCTCCGTCGTATTCCCATGCAAAGCCACGATACACCATTTCCTCATTGATGTTTTGACTGCCCACAAAGATAGTTCCCAGCATCCTTCCGTACTTGCCGTCTTTCTTCGTCTTCACCTTTAAGCCTGAAGGCTCGCCGTCGGCGAGACGCCTTGTAAGAAAGGCTTTTGCCTCAAGTCCCATCTGCTTTTCATCAAGGTCGCGTGTCCTGCATTCAGGCGTATCAATGCCTGCGAGACGTACCCTTTCTTTCTTTGTTAATGAAAAGCCCAGGTCGATAACGATGTCGACTGTGTCTCCGTCAACTATCCTTGAGACTTCCTTGATTTTGTACTCGTACATCTTTGTCCTTCTGCTTTTTATTGTTAAACTCGTCTGGCTTTATTAAACCTTCTTCCATTTCTTTTTTGATTTGCTTTAAGACTTCTTTGAAATCTTGCACCTCATCTATCTCATTTATCCACGGCATTAATCTTCCTCCTCTATATCTTTCAATACTGGTTTGCAGTAGGCTGAGTAGGGGCTGTTGTTACCAGCACGATTAATTTGCGAGACGTACCAAGAACACGTCTGGTAACTTCCGACTTGCCCTTCATCTACAACCTCTGATCCTTTCATCAACATCAAGACGTATATAACTGTCTTCACTCCACCATCATCTCTAATGCTTTTTCTATTGTCTCTCTGTTACGACGTGTCCAACCTTTGCCGAACGTGTCGAATGTTGATAGACTTTCATAAAATTTCTGCCGTGCCTCACCGAACTCTTCTATTAATTGATGTGTCCTATGAACCTCGTCATCTACTTTTGCTAGAGTTGCAGGGCCAATAGCTCCGTCTGCTTTCGCACCCACTATTTTCTGTAGCATTTTTGCACTACGACCACTTCCGCTATTAACACTTACGTCAAAAACGCAGTAGTCTAAACCACTAGGGAGTGAGCTACATTTGCATTTATCCCAGTATCTTTCTCTATATAATGGCGCGACGTCTTCGTGAGTTAGGTTACGCATGTCTTGTTCTGTAACCTTTTTGCCTACCCATTCTTCCCAGACACGCTTTGTTACTCCAAAATTTGTGATACCTCCAGGATCTTTTGGATGATTAACAAATCCTCCTTCGTGGTGTAACATCATTTTAAGACATTCATCGAAGTTCTTTTCCATTATTTTCTCCTTAGTTTACTGAAGGAACGAAGTCCAAAGGACGCGGCGATTGAAGCGTACATTCCGTATTTTATGAAGTCAGGTGTCTTTTCCAAATTTTCCCAACCTCTAGCCATGTGTTCTTGTATTCCCCAAAAGGGCAAAAAATTTGCTAGTATTAAAATCACAAACAAACCAGTCCAGATTTCATCTTTGATGCTGGATTTAGAAGCATCCATTGCCATCACTTCCCAGTTCGCTGTGCCTTCTGCGATCTTCTGTTCTTTAGTTGCTTTTGCTTTTTGTATCTCCGCTTTGCTATCGAGGAAGCTAGTGCCTAACCCGACAACGGAACTAAGTAGTTGTGTTATCATTTATTTTCTCCGATCCAAGCCAGACGGCGAATGCGCCTGTCATAGCTCCTGTTACTGTTGCTGTTAATGACGCCGCCTGTGTTGTCATCTCGTCTGGCGACAAACTCTGAAACCACCACAAAGTATCGAGGTAGGCGTATGTCATAATGCCCATCATAAATCGGGGCAAAAGTCGCATTTTTAAAATTCTTTCCATCGTAATCTCTGGCATTACCAACTCTCAGTCATGCTTGATTTCCACCCACCCGTGTTACCACTTGAGGCTTCTCCAGCAGTTGCGTCGACGACTGCTTCTCTGAACTTTCTGTTACCACCAAGTACAGGAATACGTGTCGCCATCTCTCTAACGGCTGATCTTTCTTTTGAATTACTGTTGTCTTTCTCGTCTGTTATTCCTGCGCCCACTTGCATTGTCGCATTGCCGAGACCGAATGATGGGCCGAGAAGTGTTGACCACATACGCTGTTGTCCGTATGCACCATTGTCTGCCTGTGTTACTGCTGAGTGAATGATGTCTCCCATAAGACCGAGACCACCCATAACCATCATGCTTTCTACATACCAACCGAGGAAGTTGTCTTCGTCTCCATGCGTATCTTTGTCATATCCCAATGCTTTTAGGATATTTCTTTTTCTTAATGCTGGTTCTCTATTTTCTTCGCCACCTCGCATTTGAATAATATCCTTAACACTGAGAGTAACTGCACCGAATGCAGGGCCAATAGAAGCCAAGTAAATAAGGGGTGTAAAGTTCCCGTGGTTTGCTTCTTTAATCACATGACCACCGAGACGTGTCATCATTAATGGAAATGATTTAAGCTGGAAGACTAATGAACCAACTGGCGTCTGCGCCCACATTGGAATATCGTTCGGGTTCGGCTGGAAGATTGCGTCGTCTGCAAACTTGATAATAGCCATGCGTACCTTATCGTTACCAGTGTTTACGTCAAGATGTTGATTGCTAATCATCTCTGATGCTTTAGGTGCGCCTGGCAAAAACTCTTCGAGCCCATAGTTCTTTAGGAAACGATGCGCCGTCTTGTACTGTCTGGACTGCATCGAGTAAGGGACGCCTGCTTTGAAAGCACGTTGCGCTTTAATCTGCATCGTCTTGAGTGTTTCAAAACCTGTAGCTCCTGCGATCTGCCTGTTCATGTCTGTCCAAGGCGTAAGCAACGTCGCGTTAAAGAAAGCGTGAGACGCTTTGTTGTCGGGCGCACCATACATGTGAACCATGCGTTCGTGTACGACGTTCTCCATAGCCACACCTACATTCTTTATCATCTGCTTGTAGTCAGGGTCAGTCATGTTGGCTAATCCTTTAGCCCAACTCTTGAAAGAACCAGATCGTATGATAGGCAGACCCAAGTCACCAATAGATGTTAGGGTTGTAAAGCCAAGTAGAGAGACGTTGTTAAAGAAACGCAGACCTCGTGATACTCTCATGCCCGTTTTGTTTGTGCCGTGCATAGGCTTCTTGTGGAGAATACGCATAGCGTTATCGACGTATTCTTCGCCAGTATCGTATGCAACTTGCCCTGTCTTACCCTTAAAGTCTTGTATTGCACCGACTATTGCATCAACTCTTTTTTTGTAGACTGGACTAATTTCCCCATTAATCATTGGCGCAATTTCCATAAGCATCTGCCTAACTCCTGCGGGGCCAGATGTTGTGCCTATTTCGAGTAACTTGTCTGCGAATGCGACAGCTTCACCCTGATTGTTTTCAAAAGGCATACGAATTGTGTCTACAAGAGTAGCTGTTTCCCTTACCCCCTCTGAGTTCATAGCGGTTATGTCGTATTCAAACTGTCTCGCTTTTGATAGGAGACGGGCAATACCCATACGTCCTTCTTTAGCCACCATCATGTAGTCAGAGACAGCGTGACTGTTGACACCGAAGCGTTTGGCAGACGTAAGACGTCTTGAACTACCTTCAAGATATTTAACCAGCAGACTTTCCAGGTTGCTTTCTAAGAAAGGCTCTAGTTCGTTAAGCATATCTGGGTATTTTTCTAGCTCAATAACCCTTGAGTAGTCGACGTTTTCAAAGGTTGAGTTCTTTGTTGACCCTTTAACTGGAATAAAGACACCACCTTCGCTTTCGTCTAGGAGCTTGAGCATTATACCTTCAGCAAAGGCTTGCGCTTCTGCATCACTGTACTCCCTATTATTCGAGAGGTTCTCGACTTCATAATATCGCTTCATCTTGGCGATAAACTCGTCCTTGTTCTTACGTATTTTGCCTTGATCCCATACTTGCGGTAGATAGTTTGGCCCTCTGTCACCAACGTGGAAGCCTTCAGCAATCATTTCTTCTCTTTCAGAGCCAAGGATTAATCTTATATCTCTGTATATAGCTCTTTCTTCTGTTGTTAACTGTCGTTCGCTACGAGACCCATCTCCTCTTCGCAATGCACGAGCAATTCTGCCGTGAGACTTGGGTTGTTCTTGTCCAAAGCCAGCAGTAGATCGTCTGAAGTAGCCCCGAAGTATGCCGTCGCTATCTGGTAAAGACCTGAGAGCGTTAAATATAGGCATAATCTTTTTGCCGAAACGCTGTTGCATGTCGGGATAATGCTCTTGGTATTTGTCTGCAAGCCAGTTCATTCCCTGATTACGTATCTTTGTGGATACTCTGTTTAGAAACCCAAAGACGCCATGCTTTCGTATGGCTTGTTCTTCTGCAACGCTTGGCTCTCGCTTGCGAAGCATAGACATAACGGCACTTGATATGGTGCTGTTCGAGCCACCTTCTTCTACTAGCTCCCCAAACTGTCCAACAGGAACATCACCTATACTTTTGAACTCATCGTTCATTAGCATTCTAGTAAAGTCACCCGTCAATCCTTTTTCTATTGGTTCCCAGTTATCTACTTGGCTGTATAGTTGCTCATCATTTCTATCAAAGTATTTTGCACCAATGTGTTTTGCTTGCTCTGGTTTAAATAGAACAACGGCGGTGTGAGTGAATGCAGACGCACCATAGGGCAATCCACTGTCCATCTGCGCTCCGCCATAGGAAAGTGTGTTGGTATGTGTTGATGTTATTCCGTCATAGCCAAGTCTTTCTAATATTTTTGTTAAGGCATTTTGCGCTGATCTATGTTGTAAGCCTGTCTCTTCAAGAGACTTTACCAAATCATTGTAGGTATCTTTACCTGACTTATCCATACGTCCAAATGTATCTTGTAGATAAGCAAGGGCGCGATCTGCGTTATCTGTGCTTGTAAGTATTTCTCCCATGATTGCCTTAATCATTGGATGGTCAATGTTGTAATCAGCCTGTAGTCTAAAGTCGGCAGGCGATTTCAAATCAATAACCATTGGCATAACATAAGGATCAATATAGACGCCTTCTTTAGCTAGTCCTTCTGCTATATATTCTTCAGCAGTTACGAGTTTATCCAATTCGCTTTGGTATGCCTCAAAGTCAAACATATCGCCATCAACAGCCATGCCATATTCTAGCTCGGCGTACTGTCTTCTCTTCTGTGATATGTTTGCTCTTAGTCGAGATAAATCGTTATACTCAATGAGGAGTTCTTCTTTCTTTGCGTCATTTACATCAAGGTCTGCTATCTTCTGTGACATCGACGCTGTTGTTGGTCTATCGGCATAAACTTCCCCTGCAACATTTGGGTTCTCAGTAAGATAAATTCCAGGGCCATTGTTTCCTATCTTAGAATGTCTGAAGACGACGTTTTCTGACTCAAGATTACGTTTGAAAGCCCACCCGTAAGGTGTGCCATGATAGAACATGATAGGTCGCTGTGCCGCTTGGTCATAACCGAAACCGCCTTTTGTATAGTTGTGTATGTTTGCTTTACGTGAAGGAGACGACGCATTCCACATATCTGCGCCTGCGTCTGCCGCAGAATGGGTGTTAAAAATAATTTGACCGCCATACGCCGCTTCTGTTGGGCTGTTCTTTTTCCCTTGAAACATATCGCCATAAAACGTAAGGCGTCTGTATCTCTGTTTAATCTTATTGCTACCAATCTGTCCGTGAAGAACGTAAGCAGAGTGTTCAATTACTTTATCCACAGTGTTATCAAATGTCTGTCTTACGGCGATGTCTGTGTCGTCGGCTAATATAGCGTTTCGTCTTAGGTCTTCACGAGTGTAGGCACTGACTGCTTCTGCAAACCATTCGTCAGCTACGTCTTGAGGAGCATCTTTACCATGTTTAGCTTTGAATGCCTGAAGGATAGCGTCCTTTTCATTTGTATCAAGAAGACCAGATCGTGTTATCATGCTCATCAAATTGAACATTGCCTGATCCGATTTACCTTTACCTCGGTTGATGACTGCCGCAATACGTCTGGCTTCTTTTCTAAAGTTGTTGAAGTCAGGAGATTTGTAGTTAGCGAATACACCATCACCCGCCATTCTTGTGTCTCCGTTGCCCAGACGTGCCATATCTAATGTTGATATTTTGTCGCCTGTCTGTGTTTTTTCAATCAGGTTTATCATCCTGTATGCTATGTTTCGTGCAGACGTTTGAACCTCTGCATCTCTGTGCGTAATCTGACTAAGCATGTCTTTGACAGACGCTCTTGCAGAAGAAGGTATGCCGTCATCTCTTGCAATACCCTGGCTGTCTACCTTTTCCCTTGATACAAGAACATCAATCATAGTTTGAAATGTGGCTGGTATCTTCATTTCTTTTGAAGACTTCTTACGTCTCGTCATTTCCCAAGCCACCATATTAACTGTTTTTCGATCCCCTTCATAAAAGGCTTCAGTCAGTTTTGCGTCTAACTCTTTACCAGACATCTGATGAATTTCTCTGGTAATTGGCACTTCTTCGTTAGCAGAAGGTTTAGCTTTAATCTTTGCCACTATCTCTGCGCCTATCTGATTTCCATAATCTGTACCTTTATGTTGCCTATACAAACGCACGAGCTTTTTAATAGGAATAGACTTAACTTCTTGAGCCGTAGTTGGATCAACGTCGGGTGCATCTTGCTCCGATTTTTTTGATCGCTTGACTTTAGATGTCTTAGCGTTCTTTACCGCTTCTCTAGTAGTTGACGCTTCTTCTCTCGTTGCTCTATTAACAGCCTCTCTCTTTTTATTAGAAAACTTTACTGTGCCGTCTTCTGCGACGGGAGGTTCTTCACGTTTAACTGATCTCGGAATGCTGTCTGGTGGAAGAAGTTGATGCCCTTCTACTCTGTTATAGCCAGCACTCAATGCTTCTCTTGCCATTTCAAGCGCGGCTTTAGTTGATGATCTGTCTTTCCGTATGATCTTGGCAGGTATACCTTCGGATGGTGTCCACTTCCCAAGATAGCCATTGTAGTAGAAATCTTTAAGCGTATCAGCTACCTCTACTGGGTTTTTCTTCATGTGAGTAAGACCTTCGAACTCTCCGCCCTCAAGGAATTTTCTTGCCATCGGTCTGTCGTCAATAGAAACAAAGTCACCCATTGCGTTGCCACGCATGATCTCGTCCATTGCTCTAAACTTGTCGTTAAGAACTGTAAGTATTTTCTCAGGATCTCCGTTTGTACGTCTAAGCGCAAGTAGTGGCCCTGTTCCACCCATCTTAATGTGTCGGCTAAGTTGTATTTCTTTATTGTTTACGGCTACGCCGAGTATCCAACGCTGTAGGTCTTGGAAGCCATTGATGATCCCGTCTGTACTGTCTGTCTCTATTGCCGTGGCGATATCTTCCTCAATAAGTTCGAGCATCTTAAAGCGCGAGTGTATGACCTTACCTTCTTTCTTTGTTGGCACTGCGTCCACGCCAAAAGCAAACTCCTTTCTCTCATGTTCTGGAAGTATCTTTGCAAAGAAAGGTTCCATGTTAGGATCAATTCTATTCTTATCGTAAAATCTATCGAATATAGCTTTCGCAAAAGCAGTCACTCTTTTCCAAAAACTAGCATCTTTTAAAATTACTTGGTCGTGTCTCTGCGCCACCCACATTGAGAATTGATTTGCAAAAAATTCTTGAGGAGAGATTGTAGCGTTAGTGCCTCCCTCCATTTCTGCTTCCCCAAAACCTTCAACATGAAATTTCATGCCATTATATTTTGGCGAATGGTCATCAACCCGTGTTCTGTTTAGTTCGCCACCTTGGTCATAAAATTTGTCCAGACTTTCCCAAAAATCTATACGATCTTGAGGGGTTAAGATATTTTCATAAGCCCAATGTCCAACTTCGTGCATTAATACTATGGCTCTCGGCTGAATTTTATGTGGAGCCATTTGCTCTACTGAAATTTCGTTTGTGCCTTTGTTATATTGCCCTTGTGTTCCTCGGTCTACGTCTGCCATGTTATCCAATTTACCTTTGAGGATCGGAGCCGTAGTTGGATCGCCGCCTAATTGACTAATAAGCCTTTTGGCAGACGTAATTTCTTCAGACGTAAACTTATTAAATACTTTTTCTATATTGTCGACAGCCGTTTTACGATCCATATTTTGCATTACATACCCTTGAGGAGCGGTACGTCTCTGAGCTTCATATAGAATTTTAAGATAGTTAACTTGTTTGCTTTGCTCTAAAACGGAAAGAGGCCATCTTTCTGTTTCGACCTGAGATATAAATTCTCGAAGTTCCAAGAAAGAAATCTCTTTTGGTGTTTGACTTACTGTCCCTGGAAAACCATTCTTTTTTAACAACTGAAATATTACAACTCTTTCAGCTTGATTTAGGTTTACATTCAAAGCATTGGCTTCTTCAACGCTTAAAGGCTGACCTAATCCAGTAGCGTTTCCTGCTTCAAACAGACCGCCTGCGCTAGGCTGTCCTTCCATTAATCCTTCTTCTGGAGCTAGGCTTTCAAAGAGTTCTGTCTTTGCTTTTAATGATCTTGGGTAGGCGTCCATTGGGGCGTAACGTACATCCCAGTTAGCAGGGTCAGACGAACGACCACCTTTCTGCCCGATTATTGCGTATATGTCTTTGCCGTCTTCGACTTGCTTTGCGCTCATAATCCTTATGTCGTCTGGATTATCTTTGCTTCGCACTATAAGTTTCTTGTTCCCACTCTGAGGGGGAGGGCTCGCTTTTGCGTTAGAGCTTTCAGGTAAGTTCTGTTTAGCTTCGGGTGTATCGCCCTTCCTTTGCTGTAATTCTCTTCTTAAATCAGATATTAATTTTTCAGGGCCATTGTAATCTTTGTCTTCTTTTATTCGCCTAAGAAGGGATTGTATCTTCCCTTGGACTGTTTCGTCGGCTTCTACTTGTCCCCCGTCTGGCTTTGTAACTACAGGCTTTTCACCTCTTGCTCTCATAGCTAGTTCTCGGCTGATATATGCTTTCTTCGTAACGCCATCGTACCAAGCAGTACCTCCTTTTGGCACTTCAACTAACCCGCCATTACCGAATACTTTTTCTCTCCCTGTTGTAGTGTAGGGAACGAGGTCAGAAACTTGTTCCGTTCCTCTTGCCAAGCCAGATATACGTTTTGCACTTGGCTCATCCATTCCGTTCTTAATCATCTGCTTGTACTGAGCTTGTGCTTTCTTGAGCTTTCCTCCTTGAAGAGGCTCTTGTCTTCTTTCTAAAGCCTTGAGAGCGGCGGCCTCTCGACCTAATTCATTGGCTCTCGCTCCGTACCCTGACGTTGTTGTGTAGTCTGACCCTCTGGCAATAGGTGTGCCTCGACGTAAAAGGCTTTGTATACGACCTGTTTCTTCCCGTCCAGCCGTTGTATAGATACCTTTCTTGTCAATACCAGCTTGAGTGCTTCTGACGTCTGAGCGAGGCTGTGCGCCTCTCTCTTTCATAACTCTGGCTTCTGCTACAAGTCTTGCCGCTTCATCACTAAGGTCGGGTAACTCTCCTTTGATCTGCTTAGTGTGAGTTCGTATTAGCTTCATCTCAGTCGTTGTCCAGATGTTATCTGCCATCTGTTGCACGTCTTCATAAAATCCTGCTCGTCTTAGCTCGTAATTTAAAAGAGCCAGTATGTCCTCGGTTCTCTCGCCTGACCCGTACTTTTCGGCTCTGGAAAAATTACCTACCAGTTCTAAGATTGTGTCAGCATTTTCTTTAGTTCGTGGCAAAGATCCAAATGGATCATCACCAAGGTTCATGTCTTTTACTATGTTCTCTATGTCATCTTCAACTTGAACAGCATACGCATCTCTATCTGTTCCTTTCGGTCTAGCTTTTCTAGCCTCAACCAAAGAACCTCTGGTTATTCTTCCCTCTTTTGAATTTTTGCTAGGGGCTAGTTTGCGCCAATCAAAACCTTCGGATAAGGCTTTACCTTTTAATTCAACTGATATCGCTGGCTCATTGGCAGAAACCATCGGTTGCTTCTTATCTGTACCAAGCATAACTTTTAGTCGTTTAACTCTGGGCATTTTAAACTTGGGATTTGTTGCCAAGTTTTCGGCTATACCCGTAACCATTACACTTATCTTATCAATAGCGTCTGGAGTTTTGGCTTCTGCTACAGCATCTTCAATCGCTTTTATGTGTTCTTTTTTCCAACTCCCATCTGGTTGTGTGGGCATGTAGACACGTATTTCATTGTTTTTTACAAAATCTTTGTAACCTTCTGGGTCGGTGCTTCTTAATTCTTCAATTTCTGCGGCAACGGCTTCATCTGGTAAATTTTCCTCGCCTTCGGCTTCAGCAACAATCTCTTCGTCTGTCTTCGCTTTAGGCTTTGGTTTATCAGCTTTCGGTTCTTCAGCTTTAGGCTCTTCTGTTGTCGGTTCTTCTACCCTTTGTTCGCCAGTTCTAGGTGGTGCAGTTCCTTCTTCGACGGGAACTTCCTCTGACACAGGTGCTTCTGGTGCTTCGGCTAATTCTGTCTCTGTGGTTGTTTCTGTCTCAGGCTTACGCTTTAAGCCAAACCCATCTTCCTCCATTCGAGCTATAAGTTGTTCAGAAGAAAGACCTTCTGCTCCGTTAAGAACCCGTCTGACGTCTCGCATATAAGCCTCGAAACGAACCCGCATTTGAGCCGCTATCTTTTCGTCACCTAAATCAAGTGACTGTTCTAGCTCATTTATTTGTTTAGCTTCACGTTTCGCTCTTTGTACTGCCTGACGCATAGAGGCGAGTTGCGCTACCCATTCGGTACTTGCATCTAGCGTCTCATTGTCTGCGCCATCAAGAACCTCTCTGTCAAGTTGGTCACGAGCTTTTTTTGTTACGTCTTGGAATGTTTTTTCTAGGGTGTCTAGGTCTTGAGCGTAGTCGCCGAACTCTCCTGTGTTAAAAACTGTTTGTGTTTGTTCAGGTGGAACGGGTGTTTCAGTTGTATCCTCTCCTCTTGGTGTAGGCAATAAGCCAGTCGCACCACTTTGCTGTAAGTTTTTATAAAAATCATCGAGTTGTTCTGGGGTCAAAGCACTTATTTGTTCACGACTTAAACCCAGTTTTTCAAGAGCTTGAACGGGAACCATTCCAGATCGCGCTCCTGCTATTGCAGACGGAACACCGATTGCACCACCAACACCTACTCCAAAGGCCGCGCCTGTTCCAGACGCAACACCTAGTTTGCCTAGACTAAATTCGTCTTGCAGACCGAGTTGTATGTCACGGACTTGGTGCGCTGTATTTACTACGGCTTCCTGTCCTGCTCCGATTGCCGCTTCTGTTCCCGCCGCTTTTGCTGTACCAGACAAGACGCCTCTCATCATAGGTGAAGACTTGCCAGCAAGATACGCTCCTCTTGTCGCCGACGCCGCGCCTTTGTACGCCGCAACACCTGGAATTAAGTTGACTGGATCAGCCAGTATTCCTGTGGCTATATCGCCAAAGGCTTTTGATCCTCTACCACCTTCTTGCCAGAAGAATGGCATCTGTCTCCAGACTTGCTCGATACGCTTCATGCGTTCGCGTTGTTCTTTATTTCCTGTGTGTGCTTCTACTGCGGAACCGACTGCTCCCACTGTATTGAGATCGTCCCACGTCTTGTCGGTGTAGAAAGCGTCTATTAAACTTCTATCATCATAAAAAGTTTTACCCTGATCCCTGTAGTATGTTCTCAGATCGTCAAGAAACGCAGGGTCTCTTAGTATTCTTTGGGGGTCGACGTCGCTACTGTAATCAGATGTATTACCAGTTTTGTATTTATCCAAGTCAAGAAGACTATCGTTATAAAAGCCCATGTAGGTTCTCCAGTTTACCTATTTCGTTTAGATTACTAGAGAGGTGGGGGTGGGGTCGTCCTATTGATTGGGTGCAATTATTTGTGGATTGTCCATATTGCCTAATGTTTGGATCACGTCTTTATACTTAATTCCTAGCTGTTCTGCGGATAACCCATTCTCACCAATGTCTAGGAAAAATGTGTCAATAAACTCTTTGGCTTGCTCCTCAGTGATAGAATTGTCTGGGTTCTTTTTGTAGTTGCCTTGCATTAATCCAACTATCCATTCTGTCAATCTTGATCTTTGTGGATTTAGCCATTCACGAACTTTAGCTCTTTTTGCAAAATCTTGTTGGCTTTCACTAAACCAATCTACACCTCTCTCAATTAGTGGGCCTAAACCTCCAGTGCTTCTTCCAGATAGTGTTCCTGACACATCATTAATCTTCTTGAATACAGTTCCCGCGTCGGTCACATCGCTCCACCAACTGCCCATCATGCTTCCCTGTGCGTCTGGAGTGCGAGCATTTGAGTTGGATGGAACATTATTTTGGTCGTTTCTTAATCGGGCTTGTTCTTCTTTTTTCTTCAAGGCTTCCGTGAGCTTTGTTTGAGCCAAATCTGATAACTCGTTCATCTGTTTATTTAGTTGGGATTGTACAGTAGTTCCTCCTTCACCAAACCATTCAGTGTCATTCCATGCAGGAGATCCAGGGGTTCTCCAACCAGTCATATTCTTAGATCGTCTCCTAGCCTCTTGGAATTTCTCTATGTAGTTTTGTTTCATCTTATTTACGACACCCAGAAAGTCATTTAGGAAAGCAATCTGGTTATCTGGATTGTCTGCAAGTTGGTTTAATCCTTCTTCAAGTCTAAGATTTAAACTGTTTGTGTCAGATGTAATATCTAATAGCTGTGTGTCCATAAACTCTTGGACTGTCTGGCTCTCCCATCTACCATGTATCTCAATATGGTCATTAGATATATTTTCTTTTGCTTTGCTTAATGACATTGTTGTTGCTTTAAAAGCGGGTAAATTCTCTATATATTTTTTTAGTTCATACTGGTTTTTCGCGAGTTCTTCAGGTAGAGCTGGGTCTGTGAGTACGGATTGGATCACGAGCATTGCGCCCTCAGTCATGGCATAACTCTCTGCTAATAATTTTGCCGCCTGTTGACCAAATCTTCCAGTCTTGCCAGTGGTTTGTTCATCTATTTTATTTCCGTATGGATCACCAAACCATCCTGTAGCTTTCTTGATGTTGTCACCTCCCCACTTGTCTGCGGCGGCGTCTGCGGCTCCCCATATTGCTTTATTTTCGTCTGTGATCTCTTTGTTTTGTATCGTGCTGAGACTACTTAACATTAACTTAACTTGATCGTCTAACCACTCTTCCTGTATTACTCCGTCTGGGAAGACTATAGACCGCACTCCTTCAGGAACTTTCGTCTCAATGTAATCTCTTATGGCTTTCATTTGATTTTGATAATCGCCAGTAAACATGGCGTTTCTTACGTCTATGTCTTTCATCATTTCTTGTACTGCGCCAGACAATGCTACTGAGGCATCGGTTTCTATTTTGTTAGTTTTAACAAGACGATTTTCGTCTGCCTGCTTTTGATATTCTACCATCAAAGGATGGGTCATTGGCAGTAGCTCTTGATTGTATATTCGCTTATATCTTTCTTTTAGAATGGCGTGTATATCTTCAGCCCCGCCCTCCGCTAATTCTTGAATATCTGCCATAATCCTAGCTTCCATATCAGTGTGCCACTTAACTTGATTTTTACTGTATTGCTGATCGGAAGCCTTTTGAATGTCTGTCCAGATTTGACTGCCTTCGGGAGGTATCAAATTTGCATTACCACCAGCACTTTTTATTCCTTCAGCTATGGTGGCATAGATATTTTTAGCTGTTCTGTCTTCTAGTCCTTGTGCAACAGAAAGCCATTGTGAGAACCTTTGAGACGCTATTGCTTGTCTCTTATCTTCAAGGTTTACTCTTGCTAATTCCTCTACTTCTTTCCAATAGGAAGAGCCTTTTTCAGGAAGTAACTTTAGATTATTTTTGAAATCTGGTCGTGTCGTTACAAAATCATAGATATCTGTTCTTCCATTCTCAAGCGCATTTTGAACTTCAGTAACAATTTTTTCACGTTGGTTAGTTTGATATGTCTCAACACGCTCGTTCTCTAGCTTTATTGCTCTATCTCGGATAGGCTCCCAAAGTTCTGTTGGCAGTTGTGAGAATGTTTTTTTAATTAAATCCATATCAATCTCGCCAGCCGTACTCTGTATCATTGATGTGATCTGTGGGGTTAGTTTAACTAATTGATCCTGTATATATTCTGTTTTTTTTCTGGGATTAAACAAGTTTAGTGGATTGATATTTAGTTGTTTAAAATCTACCCCTGGGAAACGATCTGTCACTTTATCGCTCATAGCCACTAGGTCAGACGGAGAATATGTGCCGTCTTCACCAGTGCCTTTGGTATTTAGCATTATGCCTAAAGCAAGGTTAGAAAAATCATCGTTAAATTTCATGGAGAAATTTAAATCTTTTTGCATTTGTTCTTTTTCAGCACGGGCTCGTCTGTCATCTGCGCTTTTTATAACAGCGTTAAGAGTGTCGCCAGACGGCATAGCACCACGCAAAAAGTTCTGACCTTGAGCCATGCTGTTAATAAAGCCTTGGAACTCTCCTGCTGTTGCCATTGGGTTTAGTCGTTGAAACTCCTGAAATGCCTTGGCTAATTCAGTCCGTCTTCGCTCACCCTTTTCCTGTTGTTTATTCCAACCTGAACCAAATCCTACAAAATCTATCATGGTGACGGCCACCCTCCTTTTGGAGTTACGTTCCAGCCTTTACCGCCCATCCAATTATTAGCCTTATCGTCCATGCCTCCCAACCAACTACCTGGAGTTGCCGCCCATTCATTTATAGATTTGTTGAAAGACGTACCAAAGTTTGATCCAGCTTCGTAAGCACGTTTTTGCGACATATCGTAAGCACTTGACGCCGCGTTGTAGAGATTGTTTCCGATGCCTATTGCGTTAGACATATAGGCAGATGGATCTTGTAATGTCATGCCGTATGGAGCCATGATGCCTGTCTTCACGTTGAAGCCTTGGTTAGACGCTAGTGATGTTGGTCTTGAGTAGTCTGCCATTCCAGGTGTTAGCGAGCCTTGGACGGCGGCAGTTCCTATTGGTATAGGTGCGTCGAAGTCAGATGCGCTTAGTAAGTTTCTACTGTAGATGCCAGATGGTACGAGTTGAGCCATCTGATAAGCACCCAAGGCAGATGATGCTTGTGGAGTTTGCATTAACTGGTCAATGCCTGCGCCGTAGACGTTACCTGTCTCGCCAAGTATTCTTGATCTTTGTGCCATGATGTCTTCGATATTGCCAGTCAGGGCATCGCTCTCGCCAGTGATGTAACGGATTGCGTCGTCTTGCGCTTTAAGTCTTGCCTGTTGATATTCATTTGCTAGTCTTGCGGCAATGTCTCCTCGTCTCGCAGTGCCAGGTGTACTTTCATCAAGACCCGCTCTTATGAGTTCAGCCTCGTTTACAGACGCAACACGATCTGCCGCTCTGTCTACGTCTCCCATATACTGAGTTGTTCTCTTGTCAATCTCAGCATCTATGTCTGCTTGGGAAATAGGATCTACTCGTGGCATGAAGCCAAGATCTCTTGATGTGTCTCTTAGTGCGTTTTGCATACCAGAGATCTGGTTCATTATCATATCTCTGTTACGCATTTGGTCAGCACGTTCAAAGTAGGCTTGGTCTTTTGCTTCTGCAAACTGATCCATGAGGAACTCACGTTCCATCTGAGCCATTGCTCGTTCTTCATAGAAACGTCGCTTGTCTTCGTCTCGTTCCCCTGAAGCTATTGCTTTTACTTCGTTGAGTTGCTGTATAGCAAACTCACGTTCTTGCGCTGATATGTCTTGCCGTTGTAATAGGTTTTGTAAGTTAAACTGTTGTATTTTTGCCGCTTCTTTATCTTCAGCTAACTGTCGTTCAATGTCTAAACGCCTTTGCTCCATAGCGTATGCCTTATTTTCGTCAACAGTGTCTAGCTGATATTGGCGTTCTTGTTGCATCAAGAGCCTGTTTAACTGCTCCATCTGCCTTTGGTATTCGTTTTCTTCTCTCTGATAGCGGTCTGCATCCTCCATTCTTGCGAAGTTCAATTCTTGCAATTCCATTTGCCTGTTGAACATTCTCTCTCGCAATGCTCTGTCTTGTGCGGCTTGGTTGGAAGCGGAAACTGCTCCGAAGAGATTTCCTGCTAACCCTATCATTTGTGAGAACGCCATATTTTAAGCCCTTATAACATTTTGCGCGAAAGCTGATGGTAGTGTTTGGGTGGGATCTTCCTCCTCTTGGCTCCTTAATAAGTTTAAATATTGTTCAAGTGACATTGGGTCGACTTGGTTTCTCGCTATATTGTTAAATTCCATAACACCTGATGGCCCGATAGCTGATGCTACGTCTGCTCGCTCTTGCGCTAGTCTAGCCGCCACGTTTCCTTCGTCAGTAGTTAGTCTGTTTCGCTCAGAGTTTAGTTTGTTTTCTACTTGCTGTATTTCGTCGAGAGCTTCTTGAGCGTTGTATAGTTCTACTTCTGCGTTGAGCGCATCAAATTGGGTTTGCGATCCTGTTAGATCGTTAGATGCGTAGAAGTTAGCGTTGTTTATTTGTTGAAGAAGCTCTTGGGCGCGGGTTTCCAACTGAGTTCTGGCAGTGGAAAGCTCCTGAAGTCGTGTATCAATCGCCGAAGTAGCATTACTAAGTTGAGTTTGAATATCATTTACCCGTCCTCCAGAGAATTGTGATAAGTCATAGCCAGCATCTCTAAGCGCACTCTGCAAATTACCCATGCCTGCTTCGTCATAAGCCTTTAAATCTGTAAGATTAGAGCCACTAGCTCCTGTAACCTGGGCAAGAATGTTGTCAAGTTCAGTCTTTCTTCTCTCATTAAGAGAGGCAATGGCTGTTTCTGCGTCTGTTATAGATCCTGTAGCTCTTGAAAAGTCTGATGGCAAGACGGATGAGAAGCCAGCGATGTCGCCTTCAAGGTCTCGCAGTCTGTCTTCCAGTCTGTTGATGCCTGCTCCACTATATATGCTTCCGCCTTCTGCTGATTGCTCTAACCCTCTAGCATTGCCAAGAAAGTTTTGTTCTGCTGATCTAATTCTATCTAGTTCTCTTTGTCTTTCGTTCTGTAAATTAGATACATCTCGGTAAACATCGCTAAGTTCTCCGCCTTCTTGTGATAAATCAAAGCCAAGATCGGAAGCAAAACGTCCGACGCCCCTTTGCCTATTGGTTATATCGGAAAGGAGTGTGTCTATAGCGTTCTCGTCTGCGATTGTTATATCACCAAGTCTATCCCTGTAAGCATCAACGTCGGTAAGTATGCCTGACTCATAGTTTGATATACGATCTAGCTCTGTTTGCCTTCGGTTTCGAAGGTCTTGTAAGCCTGACGTAAGATTGGTGTATTGGGTATTGAATTGGGATAAGCCGTCTGGATATAGTTGATCCATAATAGGAGATTGAAATGTATCTGCGCCTGCTTTTAGACCTGATAGATCTCTTTCCATCTGGTTCATTTGTGAGAGATCGCCTATTCCCATCTGCCCAAGTTGAGTGCTGTAGCCAGCGAGGTCTTGCAATCCTCTGCCTCTATAGTCCTCTATTCGTCTTACCTCGTCTTCTCTCTGTCTGTTCAGATTGTTGAGATTGGTCATCAAATTGCTCACATCCATAGTGGCTGTGTTATATTGATTTGTATTGGCTTTCATAAGTTCAGGAATGTTTTGAATGCCAACAGTTCCGTAATCAGTATTTAATGCTGACTTAAAGGTAGGCTTTTGAGCGTCCATAGTTAAGCCACCTAGACCCGTCTGTATGTCTTTTAGTTGGGTTTGATATGTTCCAAAAGGGTTTTCATTTTCTGCTGTTGTCGGGTCGTCATAAAGATCTTTGTAGCTTAATCCACCTATGTTGCTCGATAGGTTGCCTAATTGATTCGAAAATCCCCCTAACTGTGTGTTGTATTCACCAATGGATTGATTGTAAGCATCCGCCTGTGTCTGATACTTATTCTCCGTATCCGTCCTAATCTGCGATTTCTCAGCAGAATAATCTGGTGGTGAACTTGATCCTCCTTTACCCATAATTTACCTCTCTAGCCATTTGCATTCTTCTTTAATCTGCCCGTAGACAATCCCGTCTTCTTCTTTAAAATATTTTCTGAGCCTACCTTCTTCTTTGAAACCCGTGGCTTCGCAGAGCTTTTTTGATTTATTATTTCCGTCTTTGACCAACGCTGAAATACGGAGGCAACCGCATTGATTAAAGGCGTAATCGTGAAGTATTTTGAGATGCTTGCGAGATAACCACCTTGGATTGGTTGAGACGGCACTGACGTGGATATCCGCTCCCGTCCACTCCGTAAAAATGACTGCACCAATAAGATTGCCGTCGGCGAGAAACCCAAAGGCTTGGAACTGATCCCATCTAATATCCCTGTCGATTTGGGGAGCCGCCCACTTTGCAACTTTTTCTTTTTCATTCGTAACTACCTCAATCATTAACTCGATAGAACACTGATTGCCAATGTGACTTCAAGGTTAGCTCCTGAACTATTGTTAGTTACAATAAAACCAACTCGTTTATTTGCTGATGTTGCGTCTACTTGGATCGGTGTGCTTAATGCTGTGTCTAACCCCGTTGAGTTAGCGGTGTATGTACTGCCTTGACCCGTTCCATTTACTTGTATTTGAACAGTGCAAGAGCCAGACGATGTTAGTACGGATATGCCGTCTATCTGTATCTTCTGTTTGTAGATACGTTTCATGTCTAGCGTAGCGTTGGAAACGGATGCTACAAGTTGATGAAAACTGTCTGATGATAAGAATGTCGGTAGCTGTGCTGAAGGCATACGTCCCGTACTGTCTAGGGATGCTACGCCGTTCGCCGCACCCTTTTGCGTGACAGCTATAACTGAACTTAGATCGACTGTACCATACTCCAGAGCAGTACCAGTGCCATTCACTCTAACAAACTGACCAGCATTAGAAGAGGTAAAAGTTGGTAGCGAGCTTTCGGGTGATGTTCTTAAAAACTGCGTACCATCATAAAACTTTAGCTGGTTAGGTGTTTGAGAAGTATCATGCCACAAATCTCCAGTTGCAGGGCTGGAGGGTGTTGAGTTTGATACAGTCAATTTCGCTTTCAGACCTAATGCTGTAACAAGGTCTGTAATTTTTGCTTGAGCTATTGCACCATCGGCAATAGATACTTTTGCTAGGTTTATAAGTCCTGTAGAACTGTTAACGTAATCACTTTCAAACATTAAACCAGTGACAGCAGAAGATGAGGTGTTCTCAACTGTCACAATAGATATCGTGTTTCCAGATGCTACTGCCGAGTTAAATGTTACTGTGTTATTTCCAGGGCTTGTTGTGTAGTCGTATGAACCCCCGTCACGCTGAAGTATGCCGTTCTTATAAACTTGAAGTTTTGTTGTTATGTCATGGACAAAAGCAAACACAGTTTGACTAGCTGTGGTTACTGTGTCTGATCGGGTAAAGCCAGTAATGGCTGTGGCTCTTATCTTATAGATCGTTACAGTATGTCCAGCAGTTTGACCTGCATTAAATGTTACTGCTCCTGCGCTTCCTGTTCCTGCCGAGGTGCTAGTTTGATAGTCGTATGATGCACCGCTACGTTTCAATACGCCGTTAACGTACACAAGAAGTTCGTCTGTGGCGTCGTGAGCATAATCAAAAACTGTCTGGCTTGATGTGGCTATTGCGTCTACTCGTGTATGAATGATGGGTGCGCCGATCTCACCTACGTTTGATCCTGAAGCTCCTCTAAGATCAGAGGCGGCAACAAGTGTTATCCATCCGTCTGCTGAGTTTGTGTATGTTCCAACGCGGTATTGAATGTCACCGCTTGTGCTTTTCTGTAGTTCGATAGGGCCAATGAATGCGCCTGTGCTATCAAATAGTTTTGATAGGAGTTCGCCTACTGTGTTGCTACCAAGTTCTGCGGCGTTAAGATAACGAATTAAGTTCTCAAACTCCGTGTTTATATTGCCACTTGAGCCGTAGTTCTGTGGAAACTGTTGTCTTATTCTTGCCATTTTAACTCCTTACAGTTACGGCAAAGCCGATTATCCTTAGTAAGCCTCCGCCTCCAGTTGATTTTAAGCGGTATTGCGCCGCTCTATAACGATGAGACCAACTTCGTTCATATTGTTTCGATAATGGCACATCCTCCATATAGTTGTCGTCCGATGTATCATTAACTTCAAAAAGTAAACTACCGAGCAAACGTCCGTCTTCGTCTGTCGCGTCCATCTCGATAGTTCCCTTGCCCGCCGCTTGGATTATTACGCTTCGGGTTTCTTTAATATCTTCTAAACTTCCGTGCCAGAGTAGGGGCGTAATGATTTCCATTTCAGGAGTGAAAGATCCGTCCACTTCTTCTTCAATCTTTAACACTTCGTATATTCCACCAGTCGTTCCCAGTATGAGAGTTCCTCCTAAAAATGCTCCGCATCTTGCATTGAGAAAGTTTCCTGTACTGAACTTAGGTTGAGGTTCTCCTCCTTCTGGGTTCATAGCCAGAGTGAGACGTCTGCAAAGTTCGCCTCCTGGCTGTGGAAAAAAGACGTGGTATTGCGCTGTGTCTTGGTCGAAGACGGCGTTTATTTGTTCTGCGCTCTCAACTGACTTGAATAATTCTCTGAAAAGAAGGTCTATCTTGTCCGATAGACTGTATGAAAAGACGAGGATGCCGTTCTCTTCCGAGCGTTTGATACTGTGGATGCCAGATCGGGAGCAGAAGATTAAGTCTGTTCCTGCGTTGACGATGGTGTTGTGGGATATGCACCCGATGTTTATGTTGGCGTTATCGTCTACTGTCCATCTGTCTATGTCTGGATCTATTCTGTAGATGATAGCTCTGTCAGATGTGAAAACGACCAGACGATTTTGTTCAAATGTTCCAAGACCTGTAATCTGATCGGCTGTTCCTAATAGGTTGGCGACGTCTACGAAACCAGCACGCAAGACGTTAGTGCTTGTAGCGTCTTCGTCTTCTGGGAATATTTCGTCTTGATCGACGCGACTAAGGTGGACTTGCGTTTCTTTTCCAGGGATACCAGCAACAGCGAGACGTCTTTGCACAGACGTAATGTATGACGGCATCATACTATTAATTGAGGGGGATAGATTTCTAGTAAAATTGATGCCGTCATATCTGTACATAGGACGTGATCTAGCGGCGAATTGCACAGCCTGATTGAATACTGTGCTTGTTACGATTGCCGCCGTTGGGTACACGTTCTCTAAAATGTGATCTCTTTCTGATTTAAAATTAAGACCAGAGCCCGTTTCTTCTACATAGCAGACCTCGTCTTTACCGAAGAAGCGAACGTGATTTATTTTAAATTGACCTTTTCTAAACTTGCATGAAGCATCACGGACAATTTGACCACGCCAATCAACTGTAGCGTTTAGGCTCTTAGAAAGATGCTGGTTCTTCCCAGTGTCAAGACTTGTGATATCCCGTGATGTATCGAGACCTTGAAAATTCTCATAAGCAAAGGTACTGGCACTAACGCCACTTATAGATTTGGTCGTACTGGGCATTAATAACTAACCGATCCATTGAATGTACTTGTTTTACCGCCGTTAATATTTCTCTTGTTTGTTCCGTCATCTACTATTGTTAGTTGGATTTTGGTGTTGCCGTTCTTTGCTTCCCACAATTCTCGGTTGAGAGTGTTGTAGTAGGTTGGCATGTAGAATTGTATCTTGTCACTGCCTTGCTGAACGGCGTAATGGTATAAAAGACCTTGAACAATGATAATGTCTTTTATTTCTCTAACATCTGTCTGCGAAACGTAGTAATCAATGCCCGTTACGGCTGTTGTGGTTGTGCCATTTGTTGTTGTGCTTGTTGTCGGAGCGTATGGATGG
>MDSV01191294.1_pt1 | contig 36575 bp, 37 predicted proteins | sample 810851 | NCBI WGS metagenome assembly MDSV01 (sample SAMN05326640, study PRJNA326480) | marine metagenome | isolation source: seawater | place: Atlantic Ocean: North East | collected 2012 | reverse complement strand
GTGGATTTCGAATCCACCGCAATACCGGGCTATGCGATCTCGGCTGACAAGCCGCCCACCTGCACGACCATCATAAGCGTGATGTCACTCGGGTGGAGTGATGAAGATTGGACTGAAGGGCTACGGCCATGACCATGTTATTGAGTTAGAGCCAGGATCTACTGTCAAAGATGCTCTCGACACTGTTGGAATACACCCATCAACAGTCATAGTGAGCCATCAAGATGTTGTCCTTCCCCATACTACAATCTTGAATGCAGATGTGTCTCTTGAACTAACCATCGTCAGTTCTGGTGGCTGATTACATATAGATTGAATTTGGTGATTCTGACATTTCAGATACCAAGTCATCAGGCTTTCCAGGGTGCATATCTCTTAATTTAGACGCCAATCTCTCAGTTGCATCAATCGGTACTGGTAACGGCAAAGACCACCACTTTCGAATTGTTTCTAGTAGTAATTGTGCTGCAATAGGGTCTGCAGAGTTACCGATTGTTGTAGCGATATTACAAGATGATTTCACATTCTTCATAGGTCCTAGGGCAGTGATTAATGCGGCCATTCCAATCACTCCAGCTTTTGGTTCATCTCTGCGAACATCTACACCATTTTTCTCTAATTCAATTCTATATTCCGGTGAACTGGTAATGCAAAAGACATCTTTTCTCTCCACCTCTGCAGACATCCCCGCTAATACAATTAATTCTCCGCCATAGAACAAATCCAAGACCGAGACAGCCATTTCATATTGACCCTCAGGAGTCATAGGTTGTGCATCTCCAGTAAGTGTGTAAATCTCTTGTCCATCTACTTCCAAACGAGATAACAGGATATGTGGTGGCTTCAAGAGTCCATTTTCATCTAATTTTGCTAGAGGTGGTAAGGTAGGGTGAATCAATCTTGCAATTGGCTCGGCATCCAATTCTGTGTTTACAGCGTCTATCGCCAATTTACCAACATCGCCCACCCCTGGCATTGCAACTAGAAGTTTACCACCTTTGGTATCTAACTCTGTAACCCAATCGATGAAAACACTCATGAAACGGTCAGCGTTTTTTGAAGCAGTATAATGATTGGCATCATTCTTCTTCTTCAGATGCCAATGTTGGTAGTGTTTCTGCCCAACCGCTCTCTTCTACGCCATCGAGTTTTCTGCGAAGATGTGCTCTCTTATCTTCTGGCGACCATTTCATAGGTGCAGCTGCTTGAGAAACTCCCCCACATTTCGGGCAAGTTGTGGATAGACTATGGTAGCCGCAATCTTTGCATTTTTGCATCATTTGGCGGGCCATTTCACTCCCTCTCAGCCTCTGCAGTTCCGCCGGCAGCTTCTACTACTTCGATGCATGCCTTGGTAGCATTAGTCCATGCATCTTCGGCGGTTTTGAAGTCAGGAGCCTTTAGATCAATTCTGTATAACGGTGCACCATCATAATGGCATGTAACGACTAATTCTGCATCTTTATCAGAGACGTTTTCAGCAGCGATTAGCGCTTGTCGGATCACTTCAATCCCTTCTGCTTGGTCCACGCTTAGTGTAAACTTCCCACGAATTTCAACAGTATCTGGAATAATATTCTTCACTGCGATTTCAATGAACGGCTCGATCCATGCTCCTTCATATCCAATCTCTGTGAGTGATTCAGGATTCTTTGCAGCCTCTTCAAAAGCGCCGTAAAGTGTTAGGAAAGACTCGGTTAGGTCAGTTTGATATTCTGCATGCTCTTCTTTCGACCAACCAACCTGCTCAGCAAGAACGTTGAGTAGTTGCTTTGCTCTTTCTTCATTCTTCCATTGTGCTAGACGATCTCTCTTTCTTTCTTCACTAACTGATTTTAGTGACAGTTCGAGAGATTTTTTATCATTCCTTGTTCTGAGGACTTTACAAATCAAACGTTGACCAGGTCTTACGAATGCTCTAATATTTTTGACCCACCCACTTGCAATTTCACCGATGAAGATGAAACCTTCAATGCCTTCGTATTCTTCTAAGTCAACGTAGGCTCCGTTCTGCTTTACTTCACGAACTACAGCAACGATTAGTTCACCTTCGCTTGGGCCGTTTTCCAGTAAATCTCTTGCCATGGAGGACTTACCTCCATTCACTCAAGTGTCTCGACGACATTGCAGCCGACCAACTGTGCTCTTCCACCAGCAGGGTTGGTTAGTAGGGAGCCACAAACTGCACAAACAATGGAGGTTGTTGCTCTAGAATAGATAACGCTCTCATGGGAGCAATCTCGACATGAAACTTTCAGGAATTTTGCAGTCATAATTTACACCTCAGTTGTCGACGAGTTCGAATTTCTTTGCACGCTGACAAGGAGCATAATGCGCCTTTCCAGTTTCAGTGCATCGGAATAGAATGTTTACACGCTTTGTTGGCTTCTCACGGCCATCAGGCTTAGGACGTGGGAAACCACGGTATCCAGCCATGACTTTGCGGAAACGGCGCTGACCCCACTTTAGTTCACTAGCGCGCTTCTTTTTGACACGCTCTACAGTATGCATAGTATGCTTGCCAGCACTTGGGCTGTAACGCTTTACTTGACGTGGCATCTTTACCATAGTCTCACCTTGAGCATTCGGCCCACTAGCGTCCTCTATTTAGTGGTGACGGATTGACAAAATTACCGAATCACACTACTGAAGCCAATTATACCGGTGATGTTGATAAGTCCTCTTGTAGCCGACAACCCCATGAATCCAATGCTAGATGCGGCAATTTGGTTTTGGATTCCACTCTGTTTAGTTCCAATTGGAATTTGGTTAACCATCAGCGGCAAGGCCAAATTACCTGGCAAGATTATTGCAGCGACAGGCCTAATTCTGGTTATGATTTCGTCTTGGACAGTTCCAGATTCAGATTCTTCAGCTGGTGGACATCTTATATTGACGATATTTGCACCTACAATCTTGCTAGCCTACGGCATTCACGGAATGGTATTTGGTGGAAATGTTCCTGTTGGTAGATTAGATCCTAGTGCAAGGTGGAGCGGAACATTTGCAGTATTAGCCTCAATCGGTATTTTTTGTTTGATGCATTGGTATAGTTTTACTCCGGTTTGGCGTGATGGAACTGTGAATCCTTACTGGATAGTATTTTGGCCAACATTCCTATTGTTTTCAACATCATTATGTTCAATGTCATCAGTCGCACTAATCATTTACGGCGAGAATCGTTCTTCTGATGCAGGAAAACTTGCAACACTATCTCTTTTGATGATTGTAATTACTTTAGCAGCGATGATTTTTGACGGATATCTTACCACTGCGAATCAATTTAGAGATTATCTTTGGCTATCCGCAGCAGACATTTTTGGAACAATGGTTGGAATATCTACAGCCATTGGAGCATTCGCAATTGTAATTTGGTCATATGAAAAATCTCTTCCAACCCCCGAATCATCCCCTCCACCAACTGCTGAAGAAATAGAACACGTAGTTTCATTAGCGCGGTCTCATATAGGAGGTGAGGAAGAATGAAGCAATCAAATTCCTCATGGAAGTTGCTTGTTCTTGCAGCCCTTTTACCAATTTTGACTTTGGCTGCGATAGATATATCTCTCAACAATAATTTCCATCCAGAATCATTCAAGAGATTTGGAAATGCAGTTTTGACTTCATATATCATAATGGGATTAATCTTAATCGGTAATCTATTCTTTTATGCGGATTCACGACATCGTCCATCAGCACCTTTTGTAGGAATGGTATTTGCATTGGTTATTGGTATGCTAATCGCCTGGGCGCTAATTTCTCAAGATGATTTATTACTGGAAGCTAACAGTGGTTTACGGGCTCAAATGCTATCAAATATAGTCCATTTACTCGTTAGTAGTACAGCAATGATGGTTGCCTCAATTTTGGCTATTGGTTACACTTTTGCTGTGATAACAGGTCGTGAGAGAAGGATTCTATTCGAAGAGGAGTAGTTTTTGCTTTACCCGTCGAATTGATAAAGGGAGGGCCGGTGGCCGAGCCGTTAGGTGATATCATGGCTAAGGGTACTCCATCTATGGGTAAGAGGCAAAAGACTACCCATATTCGTTGCCGTCGTTGTGGAAGAAACTCATATCACAAGCAAAAAGGCGTATGCGCATCCTGCGGATACGGCGCTACATCAAAGATGCGTTCCTATGGTTGGTCCAAGAAGACACACCGTCCCTGATTATATCGGTGAAATAGAGAAAGGGCTGTAAAGCCCCTGCGATTAGGTTTGATTGGGCGAGACAAATGTGTGGTATTATTGGTCTCGTCGGAAGACGTGGGTATCATATCAATCAACTACTGTATGATGGACTTACGGTTTTGCAACACAGAGGTCAAGACGCAGCCGGTATCATGACCGAACATGAAGGCCGTTACCACCTGAGAAAATCGAATGGTTTAGTCAAGGATGTATTCTTTAAACGCCACATGCAGAATCTTCTAGGGTCAGTTGGAATTGGCCATGTGCGTTATCCTACAGCAGGCTCTTCTTCAGCAGCCGAAGCACAGCCTTTCTACGTCAATTACCCCTTCGGAATTTCACTTGCACACAATGGTAACTTAACAAATGCAGAAGAGGTCAAGAAATTGTTAACAACTGCTCATCGCAGACATGTTAACACAACTTCTGATTCAGAATTATTGCTCAATTTACTAGCAATGGAGTTACATTCTAGAACTCACAATCTAGACATCGATGGTGAATTGCACGTTGATGTTAACACAATCTTTGCTTCAGTATCTGCTTTACATAAGCAGATTTCCGGAGGATATGCTTGCGTATCCCTTATTTCCGGTCTCGGAATACTAGCATTCCGTGATCCAAATGGAATAAGGCCGCTCATTTTCGGAAGCAGAGAGGTTGAAGGCGAAACCGAATGGGTAGTGGCGAGCGAATCTGTTGCAATTCACGCTCTTGGCTTCGAAGTAGTTAGAGATGTTGCTCCGGGAGAAGCGATTTTCTTGACCTCAGCAGGGCAGATATTCACTCAACAATGTGCTGAAGAAACACATCACTCGCCATGTATCTTTGAACACGTATATTTTTCTAGGCCAGATTCGATAATTGATGGGATCTCTGTATACCAAGCAAGATTAAATCAAGGTCAAAGGTTAGCAGAAAGAATTCTTGAAGCATATCCTGAACATGATATTGATGCAGTAATTCCAGTACCGGATTCTGGTAGGTATGCTGCCCTACAAATGGCAGATGCACTCGGAGTAGAATATCGTGAAGGTTTTGTCAAAAATCGTTACATTGGTCGAACATTCATTATGCCAGGTCAAGCAATGAGAAAGAAATCAGTTCGAAGAAAACTAAATGCTATTCCGCATGAATTTAAGGGTAAAAATGTGCTATTGGTAGATGATTCAATAGTAAGAGGTACAACCTCTGCACAAATAGTTGAAATGGCGAGAGAGGTAGGCGCTAACAAAGTCTACTTTGCATCCGCTGCACCGCCTGTAAGGCATCCTAACGTGTATGGTATCGATATGCCTGCAGTTACCGAGTTTATTGCCAATGGTAAAACAGTGGATGAGATTGGTGATGAAATTGGAGCTGACAAATTATTTTATCAAACTCTTGAGGACCTAATTGAGGTTACAAGTATTAACGGCCAGCAATCATGGGACACAAGTTGTTTCAATGGCGAATACGTTACCGGCAATGTGTCGCAAGAGTATCTTGATGCTTTAGAAGCAGCAAGGAATGACTCAGCAAAATCCACCAATGCATTATCTGATGAGATTATTGGACTTCACAACGATGAGTGAGATGGTTCAATGCAAAAAGCTTGGATTCTTCGCTACGGTGAGTTGGGATTGAAAAGTCGTGTTGTCAGAAGACAATTTCAAAGAGGCTTAGCAAATAATTTGGAGAAATTAGCCATTCAGTATGGCGTTTCTCTATTCCAAGAGAGAATACGCTCCCTCGAAGTGATTACAAGCAATTCAGCACCAAGTGAAATTGAAAATTTGCTAAGTCATGTATTTGGTGTGGTTGCAGTAGACCCTGCGATGTTAATTTCTGAAGAGATTAACCCCGAAACGGTTGCTAAGCTTATTCTAGAAAAAGATGAACATAGGGGCAAAAAACGAACTTTCGGTGTAAGGACCAAACGACTGGGTCCAAAAGGGGAATACAAATCCCAAGAATATAGTGCGCAAATAGGTCATTTCATGGTTGAAAACGATGAATCACTGAGTGTTAATCTCAGAGAACCGGATAATTGGGTGAGATTAATTCTCGAACCAGATAGGGTTTGGTTACTCGATGAAAGGATACAGGGAGCGGGAGGATTACCTCCTGGCGTTCAAGGAGATGTATTGTGTAGAGTGACTGATGAAGATACCTTGATGTCATCTTTTTTGGTAATGCGTAGAGGCTCAAGATTGATTCCAACCAAAGAGTCAGACCCTGAATTGATTGAAATTTTGAAAGAATGGGATCCTTATCTTGGAAGAAATTCAAGCGTTAGAGATTTGCATGGTAAAATAAGAAAGCGACACCCGTGGGGAGTCGTGGGATTATCTGTGGAAGAAGGAGAGGCCATGATTGAAAGGCAAGAATCCGAAGTGAAGACAGTTCCCTTGTCCACTTTGGAGCCTCTTTGTGCGTGGACAGATCTTGAGAAAGAGAACCTATCAAGGCATATTAGAGAACCAATCAGATTCCTTTGTATGCCGAACTTAGATACATGGGTATCATGAATGATGGCCTTTCTGCCCAACACATGGCGCTTACAGTTCCTGTTCTAGCCAAGTTTTCTGCATCTGCCAGAATAACTTGTGTTTCTAGCGGAATCAATCTTTCATATGGCCAAGAAGATGGTAGGTTAACTATTGGTGAGCAAGAGATTAGTCTTTCATCAATAAACTGCATCTATGAATTTCCGTATGGAGATTTAGTTGTTGGAACTACGGAATCTCTTCATATTTTTAGGGATGGAGAAGAAATTTCATCAATTCCGCATGAAACAGGAATTGAAACAATATCCGGTAAAGGGGACATTGCAGTATGTATTGATGGCCTAGGAAGGGCGCATATCTTAGATGCCAAAAGTTCCCAAATTAAGATTCAAGAAACTTCTGTACTATTTGCAAAGGTAGGTCCAAGAATCGCTTTAGCGACGGAATCAGGTAAAGTAATCACTTACTCACATAGCGGTGAAAAAATTTGGGAAAGGCCAATGAGGGGTGATGTTGGAGAGAGGATAACCGCAATTGGCTGGAATTCTAATTCTCTTATTGTAGCAAGAGAAGGACATGGATTAGTTCCTGGAGAGGAAGAGGCTCTAGAAGTTGAATCTTGGAATGAAGGGCAATTGGAAAAGCGCTTTGATGTAAATCGGAGGATTATTTCCATTGACGGAGATTGGATGGGCCTTGATATGGGTGGTGTAATGTATCAAGGGAATATTGTTGGCGAATTAAGCCACCCCGCGCATACTATAATCGACCTAGGTGATACTGCCCTAGTAGGTTCATGGTTCCATCTACATATGTTGAATCATAACGGAATACAGTGGTCTGTAGAAACTCAAGGAATGGTGGAGCACGTCTCTTCTAACCAAGATGGAAGTGCAGTTCTTGTTGCAGGCAGTGATCAAAATGATTACACCGATCCAGAACCAGTTGTGTTAATCGATGCGACAGCTGAACCAACATTGCTAGTAGAGGAAGAATCAGCAATCGATGATTGGGTAGGTGCTCCAACAATAGAAATTGATGCTGATGAATTGTATGGTGATTCCTCAAGCCTAGAAGATTTGGCTGGAATTGAGCAATCTGAACTCAGCGATGCAAGCAATCTATTAGATGCATTGAATGATGAAATAGAGGTTGAAAAAATCGAATCTGAGGAGGAAGACCTAATGCTTGCTCTTTCATTAGATGCCGAAGAAATTATTGCGCCTAAACCAGATGCTGGGGGAGATCAATCACTAAAAGCAGATAGTGATGGAACTGCAGTTGTTATTTTGGATGGAAGAAATACCGAAGATCCTCAAGAAAGGATTGAATCTTGGTCATGGGTGGATGATAGTGGTAAGGAGATTTCAAACACCCCTGCTGTTAAAGTTAAGTTAAATCGAGGTAATCATCGCTTGGAATTGAGGATAAAAGACAAGGATGGCAGATGGTCTTCTGACTCTATAGATGTAAGGATTGAGTGAGATGACGTCCTCTCCGAACATAGCTCATTTCTTTGTTACAGCACTTCAACAAAGGTGTAGTGTAGTAACAAATCCCGAAACTGGAGAGACTGTCATAATTGACGGCGGCGGAGATTCGGAGAGAATAATACAGTGGATCGACTCTAGAATCGGCGAACCTGATCATGAAATCGGGAATTATAGTGGTGAGAGAAAAGTAGTTGCATTAATCAATACACATGCACATTTTGACCACAGCGGTCACATACCCTACCTAAAGGACCACTATTCCCTAGATTGGTGGCTTCACAAGGATGATTTTTTCCTTCAAAGTTTAGCACAGGAATCAGGTCGCCGTTGGGGATTCCCCTTGCCTAAGCCAGCAATTGCTGAAAATACATGGGAGCATGGTGAGATTCACACATTTGGCGGTATGGAATTTGAGATAATTCACACACCTGGTCATACATTGGGTGGATGTTGTTTGCGGCTAATTGTTGCTGACGGCCCTGACCATTTATTTGCGGGAGATACACTTTTCCAAGGGTCGATAGGTAGGACAGATTTACCTAATTCTGGAGGAGATTTGGACCTTCTACTTAGAATGATTAGAGAAAGACTCTGGCCTTTGGATGGAGATACAATCGTCCATCCTGGTCACGGACCTCTGACTACAATCGGTCAAGAGAAACAAACTAATCCATTCTTGAATGATGGATTTAGAGGCCGAGGTGCTTGGTTATAATCAAGCCATCATCGATGAGAATGCGGATTCCAAAACTGGAAGCGTTTCTTCCCATGTAGCTACAATCCCATAATCTGCATGTGCGAAAATAGGTGCATCTGCGTCCTTATTTACCGCGACTATGTACTTTGATGAGCGCATACCTGCAAGGTGCTGAATCGCCCCAGATATTCCAACTGCGATGTATAGGTTAGGATTGACAGTCTTTCCAGTTTGTCCAACCTGCATCGAGTGAGGAATTTCATCCCATGTATCTACTGCCGCTCTTGAAGCACCAACTGCTGCGCCCAAGGTGTCAGCGATTTTCTCTAGATGAGAGAAGTTGTCTGGACTGCCCATTCCTCTTCCACCGGAAATGATGATATTTGCCTCTGAAACATCTAATCTAGTTGATGCACGAGCAATGATTTCTTGCACTGCTGTTGCAACATCACCTGATTGGTCCACTACTGAAATGTTGGCTGCACTCGATGCTGCTGCAGGGAAAACATTAGCTCGCACTGAGATTGCAGCATCACCTGAAAGTGCGACAGTTTGCATCGCTTTACCAGAATAAATTGGACTGGTGAGATTATTGCCGTTGATTGCTACAACATCTTGAACGATTGAGATTCCTCTTCTTGCTGCAACCCTTGCTGCAACATCCTTTGATTGAGGAGTTGCGGCTGCGATAATGATTCCAGATGGAGCGGCAGCATCTATTGCTGCTGCCCATGAAGCAGCGTCGTAATTAGTAAAACAGTCGCCTTTTAACGCGATTGTTTTGCTTGAACCTTCATAACCAGCGCCATCTGCAACGGATGCATCTGTGCACGGTACTACAACTGTTGGTGTGGTTCCTAGAGCCAATGCTGCGCTGACTAATTCTGCAGTTACTGCTGCAACTGAACCTTTGTTTACTTCTGCGATAATTACACTTTCTGACATTATATTCACCTCAAATTACGTTTGCCTCATCTCTTAGTAGTCTAGCAACTTCTTCTGCTGAAGAAGAACCTTCGAATTTCTTGCCAGCAGGTTTTGCTGGTGGAGGAGTCTGTGATACGATAGTTACTGTTGAAGTAGGTGCATCAGCACTGACAACGCTAACTTGTGCTCTTTTAGCCATCATTATTCCCTTGACGTTTGGCTTTCGAACTTTCATGTTGCCCTTATCACAGGAAATTACTGCATTTCCTGAAACTGAAACTCTCGCCGATCCTCCCTCTACAGGAGTAGTCACCATAGTTCCTCCATCGAAAGAAGCCTCGGTAATGTTGGAAACACTAGCCCACCCCAATCTTTCAGCAACTCCTGGTCCGGTAGAGCCAGCACCGGTATCAGCGGCGGTCTTGCCACAGTAAACCACTTCTGCGCCCAGTCCCGTAATTGCTTGAGCAAGTGCGGATTGTATTGCATTGGAATCTAGTTCTGACCATGAATCGTTCCATACTCGAACGATTTCATCTACACCAATTGCCTTAGCATCTTTGAGCACTTTGTCAGCATCGGAAGGGCCTAGAGTAAGTGCTGTTACGGTTCCACCTGCCGCTTCTTTGTGCTGAAGAGCGGTCTCAATTGCGAATTCATCATATGGGCTGATTACCCACTTGACGGCTGACAAATCAACTCTGTCTCCACTGACAACAATCCTTGCATTGGTATCTGGGACACGCTTCACTAGAACCACGATATTCGGCATAACAATCACTCAACCCCTTTGGGGTTGTTTGGCCCCACAAAAAGCCCGTTGATGAACCTTGTCTATTCACTTAGTTAGTTGATTCACGCGGTCGAGAGTATCTGGATTCGCTTCGAAATAATCCGAAACTACAGCTAAACCACGAGATAGGCCCGCTGCAACTCCCATTTTTGCATCAAACGGATGTAGAGTACCATCTTTTACTGCATTCCTAAAAGAATCAAGGTCTTTCCAAGTACTTGGTTCTCCGAATTCAGGTTTTGGTGTGACTACAACCTCTCCAAATTCAGGTAGAATAATGTGTTCAATCAACTCATAAACAGGGGAATCAGGTTGTTCAGGGTCTAAGAATGCTTTTCGCATTTTCTTTGCAAGTTTCTTTTCATCATCGTGCAAAAGAATTGCACCACTTGGGTCTGACTTGCTCATTTTATGATCGAATGATTCCATCCTTGCACCTGAAGATTTCAATCCAGAAATAATTGGTGTGTGAAGGCATGATGCCTTGTACCAACCCCATCTATCAGCAACATCTCTCATGTACATGTGTGCCTTTCTCTGGTCCATGCCTCCTATTGCAACGTCAATATCCATCTCGAAAATATCAGCTGCTTGCAATGCGGGGTAGTAAAATCTCGACAGGTCCCCATCAGATGAGTCTTCAGACCTACCCATAATCGAGAATGTTCTGCGCACCCTAGATAGACTCATATTTTTGGAACATCGCAATACTCGGGCCCAATAATCTCCTGAATCCATTATGCTAGATGCCCACAAAAATCGAAGTTCACCAGGTCCTTCACCTTCTGGAGGATTACCCAAAAGTGCTCGGAAGGTTTCTTCCATGTATTTCGCTGTGGTTTGGATATCTTCCATTACTCCTGAAAATTTGTCATTAACCCATGCGTGCCAATCCGCTAAGAAAATCAGAACGTTAGCACCCGAATCAAGCATTCTTTTCATCTGTAGAGAAATCACTTTCCAACCGATGTGAGCCTTTCCTGATGGCTCAAATCCTACATAGCATCGAATAACTCCATCGCCACCAGCAGATGTTCCGTCTGCAAGACAATTCACCAAATGGTCAATTCCAACAGACTCATCGACATATCCAATCATCAATTGCAGGCGCTCTAAAGAAGAATCATCGAGTTCTGCCACTCTTTGACAACGCTCGATAAGACTCTCTTTGTCAAGCATTTAACCACCTCATAGTAGGTCATTCAGTTTCTTGACTCTACCTTCGGAAGGAGCGGTTCCACTTTCTATCATTTCCTCGAGTTCCGCAATCATTTGATGTGCCTTGTCTATGGTTTCTTGAGTAACCGTTGATGACATTTCAATAGATTTGTGTGCCATCTTTATTGCGGACCTAGCCTTTGAAAACTTCTTTGCCTGTTCCTTTGCTTTGTCTCCTCTTTGCTTTGCTGAATATCCAGTTGCTTCATCTAGGAAAATAGACCATCTTGACCTAGCCTGCATAGCGTTTTCTCTACCACCGTCTTGTGACAGGAAATTCGAAAGGTCATCACCTTTCATCTGTTCAACATCAACCTGCAATTTACCGTCTTCAGTGTACTCTGCTGTCACTCTGGTAAGTATCGCAAAAGATGCTGTGAAAACACCATCTGCATTGACTTCAACATCATTGAAATGTTGTGTTGCTAACCTAGCTAAACCTGCATTACCGCCCATTGATTTGATTATGCCCCGCTTGACTTCGAATCTCTCCATGTGTTTGCCAAATCAATTTAGGAAATAAGGACTACCTTTCTATTGTTGTATGAAGCGACCCCTTTTTGGGCAATACTCGCTCGCCGGTTCATGCGCAGATTGGCACTTTTCCTCGTAATCTTGATTCTGCTGCCTATCGTTGCATTAGCCAATGATCCTGAAAGAACCGTAGATATCAACATCGAAAGGCGACTTGCTGATTTCGATATTGGCATAAATGGTGGTGAAATTTCACCAGATGGTGCCAAGGTTCTAATTTTTGGAGAAGACGGTTACGCTCATTTACTATCTGCAGAAAATGCAGATGATGAAACAACTGACATTAGACTAGAGAATGAAACAACAAATTCACTCAAAGCTGTAGGATGGCACCCTGGAGGTAAAAGTGCATTATTGGTCGGTAATAGTGGAACAATTCTGAGATATAATTCCACAAATTATGCTTTAGGAGAGGCTGAAGGTTCAGATTCTATGGCAGGTAAGAACATCCATGCAGTTCACTTTACTGCAGGTTCATCAGTTGCTTATTTGGGAACTGATGATGGTGAGATTTGGAAATATTATGCAGACACATTTACACTATTGAATGATGAATCATCCTCTAGAATTACTGATATAGACTGCTTGAAAAATAAGAACATCTGCGTATTGGGAACTTTGAATGATGGTATTGCAGTAATAGATCAAGAAGATACCGTTACATGGATTTCAAATTCAAGATTCCACACTTGGGTTGGAATTGGTTGTGAAGATCCTACAATGGATATGTGCACTGGTTTCGCAAGTGGAATGAAAACAGCACCTATCGAAATCAACGTTATTGATTCAACTCAATCAAATATGGGGGATATCACAATTCTAGGGCAGTTAGAGGGGGACCTCATTGGAGATAGTAGTGCTTCTCAATCTTCTAACATAATTGCTCTAGCGCCTCTTGGCATGGTAAGATGGAACCAATATACCGAGGATGCATTCTTGATGTTTTCAAATGAAAATGCAAGTGATGAAGATGTAAATCTTGGAGGAGACAGTTATGCTGTAGCATGGGAAAATTCAGAATATTCTGGTTTTTTGGTGACAAGCCAAGGTAGGATTGTATCATTTGAACCCGCAAGTGAAATTGATGATGGCGGAATTCCAAATATTCTTGTGATTCTAGTTGCTATGTGTGTACCCGGTGTATTCATTGGATTGATTTATTGGAACAGTCCTTGGCTACAGAAAAAGTATGCAAATTTATTCAAGCGTAAGAAATCAGGTGAGTAATAATTACCTAACCTTCATGAGTCTCTTAGTACCCCCGCAGATTCATGGAGCCATTTGAGGGTCTCGACTTCTATGACATCGAATCACTATTGACTGAAGAGGAGATAATGATTCGCGACATGGTAAGAGATTGGGTTGATGAAGAAGTTCTTCCAAAGATCGAACATGCATGTGAAGAAGGTGTATTTCCGGATGAGTGGCGTGTTGCCTTAGGGGAAATGGGAGTTCTTGGAGCACCACTGAAAGGCTATGATTGTCCTGGATTGTCTTACGTCGCATATGGTTTAATCTGTCAAGAATTAGAGAGAGGAGACTCTGGTTTGCGCTCCTTTGCTAGTGTTCAAGGTTCACTAGCCATGTATCCAATTTGGGATTTTGGAAGTGAAGAACAAAAGCAACACTATCTTCCAAAGATGACCTCTGGCGAATGGATTGGATGTTTCGGTCTTACAGAGCCAGACTATGGTTCCAATCCCGGTGATATGATCACTAAGGCAGAAGATATGGGCGACCACTATCTTTTGAATGGAGCAAAAATGTGGATTACAAACGGCACAATCGCAGATGTAGCAATTGTTTGGGCTAAATTGGATGGTGTGATTCGTGGTTTCATCGTTGAAAAGGGAGACGAAGGATTCAGTGCACCTGAAATGAAAGGTAAGCACTCCCTAAAGGCTAGTGTAACCAGCGAGTTGGTCTTCCAAGATTGTAAAATTCCTAAGGATAGAATACTACCCGGTGTCAAAGGATTGCGTGGACCATTCTCTTGTCTGAACAATGCAAGATTTGGAATTTCATGGGGCGCTCTTGGTTCTGCAATGGCTTGTTTCCACTCTGCAAAGACCTATGCTCTATCCCGTATTCAATTCGACCATCCAATCGCTTCTTATCAGTTGGTTCAAAACAAACTCGCTTGGATGCTAAGAGAGATTACTAAAGGGCAATTACTTGCTTATCACTTGGGTAGAAAGAAGGACGATGGCACTTGGTTTAATGAACAGATTAGTCTTGCTAAAATGAACAATGTCGATATTGCACTGGAAATTGCTAGAGTTGCTAGGGATATTCACGGAGCAAATGGAATTCTAGACGAATATCCAGTAATGCGCCACATGGCCAATCTAGAATCTGTAAAGACATACGAAGGGACTCATGATATTCATAATCTAATACTTGGCAGATACATAACTGGAATCCAAGCCTTCACAAGAACAGTTTGATCATGGGCCAGTCCAGCCTTCACAATGTTCAAATCTGTCGCTATTGATAGCATCAGTCCATGTTCTCAACTCTTTGACTTCTTTGCCATCAGACCATTCTCCCATGTAGCGTAATTCTTCAGAGTCGATTAGTTGATTTCGCCATTCTGATTCGTTAATCGTATCATTAGTTGTGCTTGCAACCAACCAATTTGCTTGACTTGCAACTCGTCTGTAAAATCCCCAATCTGCAAGATCATCATGTGCTTCTGTTGCTTGAAGATAATGGCTTGCAACAAGTCGTGGAAAGCCGTGCCTATCGCTAGGAACTTCGATTAACAAAGCGCCTTCGCCAAGCAAATTTTGGTGGTGGACGCCAAAGCATTCGTTAACACTCATATCATCTTCACTTATTGCAACGTGAGCTAGGAAATTATCTGGTAACTTTGTTGGGTCAAATTGTAGATGTTCTTGAACAGGTCTTGCATATGGTGCTTCTAGACTAACAAATAGTGCTTCAGAGCCCCAATTTTTGTCCAATGCCCACTCTAAAGCAAGGAATGAGTAACCAGCTCCTAGGCTGTGACCTGCAACCATTAGATAGTCATGGTTTACGTTTTCAGGCAATAAAGTTACCATGAACTCAAGTGCAGCCTCAATTGCCACTGCTCGAGGTAGGTGGTATGGGTGATTAGACATACCATCTTCTTCATGCAATTCAAACGTGTCATGACCAGGTGGCATAACGTCAGATGGATATTGAATGTAAGCCACTGCAACGCCCCTAGATGCTAGTTCCTCAACCCAATCAGTATATGATTCGAAGAAAGGATTTGCAAAACCATGTAGCATAATTGCCAGCGGCATATCATTAACTTGACCTTCAGGGATTGCGATGTAAACCGAAAAGACAACATCTTCTTCGTAATCTCCTTGAATACTTGAAACTTCATCGGGCATTGGATACTCGTAACCATTGATGTCAACACTATAACTTCCAGATTCAATTTGAAGTTTAGGTGGAGAAGGTGCTAATCCTGCCATAGATGTAATTCCTGGAAGTATCAGCCATAATGAAAGAAGGATTACAGAGAGATGAGAGATTCTTTCAATTCTTTCACTCTTTACATCGAATGGATTTTTTGGAAGTCCTCTAATAATCAGTGCACAACAAAGCAATAGAAATCCATACGTGGTTGGTAGAAGTAAAAACGCATCTCTATAATATGCCCAATTTAGAAGAGAAAAAATTGCCAGCAAACCTAGAGTAAATCCAATAATTATGACAAAAATTGTTTTTTCTAAATTGCTAGCTTTTTGTGACCTGTAATATGAATAAGGAACTGCTAATAAGAAAAATGCAAAAATCACAGTTCTATAATCTCTAAGAAAATAAGTCCAATCCAGTGATCGTTTTGCCATAGGCCAAAAAGCCCCTCCTAAATCATCGCCCATTAGCAATAGAATCAACGGCTCAAGTAGCGCTAGTAGAAATCCTAGGAAAACCAAAAGCGCTATCACTCGTTTGGATGGCTTTTCCACCCCTAACACCTCACTCAAACATCAGGCAGAAGTCCTAATCTCGAAAGACCAGACCAAACTGGATTTAGCCAACCTGGAATGAATCTATGTCTTAGATACACGGCAGCAGCCAGAGTCAATTTTTGGAACTTGTTTAATTTTACACGCTTGGTAAATACATCACCTTGTTGGCGCTCAATCTGCTTGAGAATTTTATCATAGAATGCAATCATTGCAGCAGGTGAGTATCGTGTTCTTCTTGGCAAAAGTGGTAGCAATTGTTTTGCTTCATCAAGGTAGGTTCTAGCCCTCTTTGCGTAATGATGAATGTAAGGCTCCCAAGCCGTATTTAGGACAACGTCGCCATTTAATTCAGGCTCATTAATGCCATTTGCTTCCAATTCATTAAGTGGAAGATAGACACGATTTCGCTGAATATCTTCTCCTACGTCTCTCAAGACGTTCGTGAGTTGCATGAAAATACCCCATGATTCTGCAAACTTTCTAGCACTAGGGTCTTCATATCCGTAGATTTCTATGCACATTAGGCCTACAACAGAAGCGACTCTGTAACAGTAAACGTATAATTCATCGAATGTTCGATATCTATTGTTGTATAGATCATCTTCCATTCCAGTGATCAGGTCGTCAAATACACTCCTTGGGATGTTATATCTCCTGACAGTGTCCTTTAGTGCAAGGAATACAGGGTCTGTGCTGCTGGTTGTAGAATAGCATGTGGAAAGTTTCTTTCTGAAGAAAAATAACTGGGTAATTTTCTCAAGATACAATTCTTCTTGCAAAATAGTGTCTTTGTTTTGAAGGCTTTCCAATTCTTCTCTATATGCGACCGCTTCAGGGTCCATTTCTCCCTTAGAACCAGGGAATCTGTCTTGCCAATCTCCGTCCGCTATATCATCTGCACGTCGGCAGAATGCGTAGACTGCACACATTGCAAGTCTCTGTTCTTCTGGGAGATACTTGAATGAGTGATAGAAGTTACCAGCTTCACGCATTGTTAATTCTTCACAGTAAGAATATGCCAGTTTTAACAATTCAATTGGAGGGTCTCTAGCCCAAATTGGAGCATCAAGATGATGGAATGGATCGATTAATTCATCCTGTTCTCCTACGATTCCAATAAACGCAGCACCCTCTCTTAGCGCTTCCATTGCTGTTAGGCTTACAGCCTTCACTGCATCTGCAGTTAAATTGACAGCAGCACGCAGCCTTTGGGCTGCAGTCATGCCTTCTTTACGAGCACCAACCTCATTTGATGCGCCCCCCTTTAATGGGAACAGCAAATCAAGAGGTTTGCGGCGTTCTAGCATGTCGCTCAGAGCGGATGTGTTGCCCCTCACTTATCAGCATGATGGTTGTTTGGGCGCTACGCCCTACGGGCGTGATTAACTTTCAAAATTTCACATCAAAGTTTCTTCGTACTGCCACAATAATCGGATTTGATTGTGAAAAATTAATCTTGATGAGCGAAGTAAATATTGGAGCAAGCATAGATTATCCGACAAAGTAAGAAGTTGGTTACAAAGAGAACTATTCTTCTTTTGGAACGTCCTTATTCTTCTCTAGTAATCTCTTCACTCCACCCGGGATAATCAAGGCTCTGAGTAATTTCTTGGTATAGGATTTGATTTCATCTCTTGTGACTTTAATTCTCTCAGATGAATCTAGAATGTTTCCTTCCCTTAGTAGAGTAACAGTTCTTTGTCCAATTAGAACAGGCAACATGCAAGAAGCTTTCAACCTAAATTGCGTTTCAGGGAGCATCCTGATGTATTCTACTGCAGCATCTAAATGGTCATTTGTAATGTCCAAATATTCGTCATATAGTGGCCTAAATTTGTCAATGTTTGATTTCTTGAGAAGATCTTCTGGTGCCAGGTCATGCCTTGCTAGCGCTTCTCTCGGGATGTAACATCTACCAAATCTAAGGTCTTCAGGAATGTCCCTTAGAATGTTAATCATTTGGAGTGCTTTTCCAAATCTAATCCCTTTCATGAATAATTCTTCTTCCTTTTCTCTACCTAGTGAAATAAGATGTGCCAAGGACATTTTTGTCCAAAACACTCCAACGCAGCCTGCTACTCTATAGGTATAATCATCCATTTCATTATTATCGGATAAAGCTGAAATTTCTCCGCCTTCTTTTGCGATTCCAAACCTTTCCAAATCCAAAATTTGCCCCTCGACAATTGTATCTAAGCATTCTAACATTCTTTGCCTATCAGATTCAGGAAATTCTAGTAATCCTTTGATCACGTCAGGAATATTTCTCAGCAATTCTGCTTCTCCATCTTTTTCTTGGATGTCCGCTATTTCACTAAAGTCTGGAAGAGTTTCAGATTTCCCTTGAGCAACATCGTTGTATTCAGTCAATAGACGCTTTAGTTCTGCAGTTTCTCCATATTTGGAGTCAGCAATAGTATCTGCAACTCTTGCAAGTAGGTATAGCAAGCCAATTTGACCTCGAATTTTCTTTGGTAAATACTTCAATGTAGGGTAGAAAGACCTAGATGTTGATTCCAGCAAAGCATCTATTTTTGCATTTACTAATACCGCCATTTTCGACCCCTTCATTTAGCCGAACATATTGGTGTTTTTCAGAATGTGGTCTAAAAGTTCCAATTAATTGGAATAATCGCGCGTCTCTAGAAGTATTCTAGGTAGAACCTAGCATGTTTTTCATGAAAATAATAGCAAGACTTTATTTTGAATCATCGCAGCCCGCAATTGAGGGGATAGGTTTGCAGTGCGGCTCTTGTGCTGAAGAGATACCAGATGACAGTATTTTCTGTCCTGAATGTGGTGCTAGGCAAGAGATGAGTCGAGCTGGCGGATTGCCCGGTGTTGGCGGCGTTGGTTTAGGCGGTCAAGACGTTACCGGAGGCCGTAATTTTGGTGTAGTATCCGGCGAGGCTATCATGAATCAGAACATGCCGGGAATGCCAAATCAAGGTATGCCCCCTGGGATGATGCCCGACCTAATGAGCCAAATTGCTCCTAATCTAGGTATGCCCCCTGTAAATACTGGATTACCTCCTGTAAACCAATCCATGGGTCAAACAAATGTCACTCCATTACAAGGTCAGAATCAACCGAATATCGGTGGTGCAAGAGGTGACATGCCACCATCTGCTAAGGGACCATCACTTGCAAGTGGAGTCGGACCCAATACACAGGCTGGTGATATTGGTTCGCAAATAGGAGGTACAGCGGTATCAAGTAATCCATCTTTGTCTCCAACCGATGCAATGGTAAATCGTATTGCAGAGGCGGAAAGAGCCGTCAAAAACGAGAGAAGAAGCCAATGGCTACAGATGAATCAGCAGTCAGCTGCTAATGTCCTTACTTCGATTGGTGGAGAGTTGCCCTCTCATCTTAGAGAACAAGAAGAGACAAGCACTGCTGAATTCTTGGCAAATGCAATTGGTTCTGGGAAAGATGATTCTGGAAATGATGCACTATTCAAGCGAATGTCAGAGGTAGCAGTCCGAAGAGTTGCTAGAAAGAGAGGGGTAGCAGTAGATACTCCACAAACAAAGAGCGAAGATGGAATCCTTACTGTTAACGTAACTTACATTGACGATGGTAGGGTATTAGATACGCCAGAAGATTTGTCCTCGGCATTTGAACATGCGATTTCAACTGAAGTTGCTCTGAAAGGCTTGGATGCTGTTGTTGAGATCAATTTGTTTAGATCAAAAGATGGTTCAATCGAGAAAATTGGTGCTCAAGGAGAAACTCCTGTTGAGGATTCAGATGAAGAAATGTTTGCCTGTGAAGTCTGCGATGGTCTAGTCAAAGAGTCCGATTCCGAGTGTCCACACTGTGGTGCAGTATTCGAAGATGAGGATGATGAACCAGTCAGTGCACCTCCTTCTCGTGGAGGAGGTCCACCCGGTCCTTCACGAGGCGGCGGCCCACCAGGTCCTTCACGAGGCGGTGGTCCACCCGGTCCATCAAGATCAGGAGGTCCACCTAGCGGCGGTCCTCCCAAGAGAGGCGGCCCACCTGGCGGCGGTCCTCCAAAGAGAGGCGGCCCACCTGGCGGCGGCCCTCCAAAGAGAGGCGGCCCACCTGGCGGCGGCCCCCCCAAGAGAAGTGGTCCTCCAAGTGGTGGTCCTTCCGGCGGCGGTCCTCCAAAGCGTAGTGGCCCACCAGGCGGCGGTCCTCCCGGCGGCCCACCAAAGAAAAGTGGCCCTCCAAGTGGTGGCCCACCTGGTCCTAAGCGAGGTGGCCCACCTGGTCCTAAGCGCGGCCCTCCTAGTTGAACTGGATAAATCTCTAATCAGATGATTAGATTCCTTTGCTCACAATTTGTAACGTAAATCGAATTGGTCTTCGTAGATTTAGTCTCTTAGCCCAGCGGCCTTAAGGCTCTCTAGAAGAACTGCTCCGAGTTCGGAAGGGTCCTTTGCACAAGCGATTCCTGCTGCTTCAAATGCTGCAAACTTTTCTTCTGCAGTACCTTTCCCGCCAGAAATGATTGCTCCAGCGTGACCCATTCTTTTTCCGGGAGGCGCAGTTGCTCCTGCGACGAAACCAACGATTGGTTTTGAACAATTTTCTTTAGCCCATGCAGCGGCTTCTTGCTCTGCGTTACCACCAATTTCACCAATCATAACAATAGCTTCGGTTTGAGGGTCAGATTCGAAAGCTGCCAAGCATTCAATGAATCCGGTTCCGTTGACAGGGTCGCCGCCAATCCCAATACAAGTTGACTGTCCTTCATTAATTGACATTGTTTGTGCTACAGCCTCATAGGTTAGTGTTCCAGATTTGGATACAATGCCTATTCTTCCTTTGGCGTGAATGTGGCCAGGCATTATTCCTAACTTTGCACCACCATTCTCTCCCGGAGTAATTATTCCAGGGCAATTAGGCCCAATTAACCTAACATTATCTCTATTTGCAACATATGCTGCTGCTCTTACCATGTCAAGAGTTGGAATTCCTTCTGTAATACAAACAATTACTCCCTCTCCTTTCACGGTTTCAAAGGCATTTGCTGCTTCCATAATTGCTTCACCTGCAAATGGTGGTGGAACGTAAATTACAGTAGCGTCAGCATCGGTTTCCCTGATTGCATCTACCATACTGTTGAAAACTGGAACTCCTAGAACCTCTTGGCCACCTTTGCCAGGTGTTACGCCTCCAACCAGATTGGTTCCATATTCTACCATTTTTCCAGCATGGAACATCCCTTGTTTCCCTGTAATTCCTTGAACGAGTACTTTCGCATCTTCTTCAATCCAAATTGCCATTTCACTCACCGCCTCCAATCAATGCAACGATTTTCTGAGCTCCGTCAGCAAGATCATCTGCAGGATGTATGTTTAGGTCGGAAGCACCTAAGATTGCCTTGCCTTCATCAACATTAGTTCCTGCTAATCTAACTACTAATGGCACATCTAGTCCTAATGATTCTGTAGCGCTGATTACTCCTCTTGCAATGATATCACATCGCATGATTCCACCAAAAATGTTGACTAGAATGCCCTTTACATTTGGATCTTCTAGAATTATTGAGAATGCTGTTTTGACCTGTTCTTCATCAGCACCTCCTCCAACGTCAAGGAAGTTTGCAGGTTCACCACCATACAATTTGATGACGTCCATTGTTGCCATTGCTAGCCCAGCACCATTCACCAAACACCCGATGTTTCCATCTAACTTTACGTAAGATAAACCGGTTTCCTTTGCTCTAATTTCTACTTCCTCTTCCTCAGATAGGTCACGTAATTCACTCCAATTCTTGTGGCGGAATTCAGCATTTTCATCAAAACTAATCTTCGAATCTAGAGCAATAATCTCTTCGTCCTCGGTTTTTACAAGTGGATTGATTTCAACCATTGCACAATCTTGAGCGATGAACATGTCATACATTTTACCTAGCATTTTGAAGAATGATTTCAATGCATTTCCAGATAGTCCCAATGCCATTCCGAGGTCTCTTTTCTGAAATCCTAGTAGTCCCGAGTTAGGATCTACGTTAATCTTGTGAATTAATTCAGGAGTATTGTGGGCTACATCTTCGATATCCATTCCACCTTCAGTTGAAGCCATAATGAGCACATCTTTGTTTTCTCTATCAACTAGGAGAGCAAGGTAATACTCATGTGCGATTGCACAACCAGATTCAATGTATAGATTGTTTACTATTTTTCCTTCTTCACCGGTTTGAATAGTTACCAACAAATTGCCCAATATGTTTGATGCATATGTTTCAACATCCTCTCTTGAGAATGCTATTTTTACTCCACCTTGCATTACTTCTTCATGGGTTTCAGGGTCATACATAGTACCCTTTCCTCTTCCACCAGCGTGAATCTGACTCTTCACTGCTACAACCTTGGAGTTAAGTGTGTCATATGCCTCTAAGGCTTGACTTACAGTGGTGCAATGTACACCGTCCAAAACTGGGACTCCAGCCTCTTTCAAGAGTGCTTTTCCTTGATACTCGTGGATATTCATGATTCTCCTCAACCTCTCCGACCAAAAGGCGCCCTTTGAATGATGCGATTTCTAATGCGATATTACACGATGCGTTCAATAGCCAAGTTGTAATCGGCTATGCCATGCAGGTAGTCGTTCTTGCCGGGGGAGTAGGCTCTCGCTTACGTCCATGGACTAACGATGTTCCAAAACCTCTGCTCCCTATGCTTGATGCAACTCTTCTCGAAAGAGTGGTTGAAGGTGTTCCAGCAGATTTAGTCGATGAAGTAATTGTTGCTGGTGGATATAAAGTGGACCAGATTAAGGATTATTTCAACAAAGCTGATGTTGATTTTGATGTCAGAATAGTTCCAGAGGATAAGCCCCTAGGAACAGGCGGCGCTCTTGGCAATTGCAGAGATGTGGTTTCAGGTAGATTTGCCTGTTTCAATGGGGACATCGTATCATCTCTAAACGTGGGACAAATGTTGGAACAACATGGAAAAATGGATGTAAAGGGAACTTTGGCATTATGGGAAGTTGAGGATCCTACTAGATTTGGAATAGTTGGTTTAGATGAAGGAAGAAAGGTTACGCAATTCAAAGAAAAACCGAAACCTGAAGAGGTTTTTTCTAATTTAATCAACGCAGGCTCCTATATTCTTGAAGAAGAGGTATTCGAAATTATGCCTAAAGAGAAACACAGCCTAGAGAGAGATGTGTTTCCAGTTCTAGCAGAAGAAGGAAGTTTGGCAGGTTTCCCTTTTGAAGGGTATTTTATCGATGCTGGAACTCCTTCAAGTTGGCACGATGGTGTAACAAGATGTATCACAGAGAATAGGTTCAAATCAGGTTCAGTAAAAGGCGGAACTTGGCACCAAGGAAATGAAACAAGTGCAATCAATTCGATGATACAAAATGGCTGTGATGTATCAGGTATGGTTTCAGAATCAACATTGCTAAAGGGAGCAAAAGTAGAATCAGGCGCTCAGGTCTCGCAATGCCTAATTGGAGAAGGAGCAATTATTCAATCAGGTGCAATATTGAACAATGTGGTTGTTGGTCATGGTATGGTAGTTCCAGCAGGACATATTCAAAGTGAAGGGACATTTTGAATCGCAGTCTCCAAAAAGGATAAGCGTTCAGGGTATTGTATGGATGCCCCATTAATCGTTGTGAATTTCAAGACATACTCAACCGCTATGGCTGAGGCCGCAGATAGTTTAGGACAACATATGGCTAATGTTGAAACGAATTCAAGAATGGTTGCTGTAGCAAGCGCTTTCGATCTATCAAGCGTTAGTTCAATTTCTGGTTTAGAAGTCTGGTCCCAACATCTTGACCCAGTTGGTCAGGGTAGTCACACCGGCTGGCTTGAGCCAGAAACAGCGATTGCGAGAGGAGCTTCAGGAACTATAATCAATCACGCAGAACACAAAGTTTCCCTCGAGCATGTGGAGAAATTAATGCAAATGTTGCCTGAAGGTTTCCCTATCTGCGCCTGTGCTGCAGACGTAGAGGAAGCAAGAGCGTTGGCAAAGTTAGGTCCAACATTCATCGCAGTAGAGCCTCCTGAACTGATCGGAGGAGATATTTCAGTAACAACTGCAGACCCTGCAATTGTTTCAGATACTGTTGCTGCGGTAAAAGAAGTAAACCCTGAAGTCAGAGTTCTTTGTGGTGCCGGTGTAAAGAATGGACAGGATGTTGCAACAGCAATTGAATTAGGTGCAGAAGGCGTACTACTAGCAAGTGGAGTTACCAAGGCCAAAGATGTACCTAGCGTGTTACATGACCTAGTATCTTTGATCTAAATTCATATTTGCATTTTTATTTCTTGCAGTTAGAATTTTTTTCAAATTGTTTGTATAGTTGGCCGATTTCAGTATAACTAATGTCCGATGAGATATACAGCCCAGATGGACAGATGGTGTGGGACGGCAGTTCCTGGAAACCTGTTGAGAGTAATAGAAATGAGAATTCGCTCGCAGACTTCGCTAGAAATTTACCTCAGTCATCAAATCAAGGATATACTCAACCCCAAAACACTCAACAAACAGCGTTTGTAGCAAACACAAATAATAATCTCGAGCAAATTGACAATCTTGCAAGAGTAATGATTGACAAGTTAAACAGAGGAGATATGAAAACTGCTAAGGAATGCTGGGATAAAGCCAAGATGATTGATTTAAACACAACACAGCAAGTATTTGAGAACAAGTATGCGTATCAAATTGCTGAGGGTTATTTGGTGATTGCAATATCTGAATTGACATCATTCAAACAATTATATGACAACCCATCAACAATTGGTATTGAATTCAAAGTTCAGGTAGAGCTCGCTCCAAATATGATAATAGCTGCTTTGGATAATTACACGGCATTTGTACCGGGTCATACTTCCTTTGATTACAATTTTTTATATGCAACAATGTGGTTATATTGCCGCAGATTTGATTTGGTTTGGAAAAGAGAAGGAAGTCAGAGAAATTTTCAGTCTTACTTTTCAAAAGCATATGAGTTGGCAAAAACAAGTGATGAATACGATCAATTAAGTGAATTGAAAGAAATGTGGAAGCAACAGAAAGATGATATCAAATCTGAGACAAATAGTATAATTATTTTGGGAATAGTGGTATTAATTGGTTGGATTGCCTTATTCGCGATAATTTGACATGAGTTAATGTTAGCAAATGATTTGATCAATTTCCGGGTTAATCTTTATATTTTCAACAATAAATGATTAACTATGACAACAGGAAAGGAAACATCACCTGTAGTCACACCAAGTAGTATCAGTATAGATATCAATCAATTCCACAAAGAACCACATCATTGTAAATTCGAAGACTGCCAAAATGAGAGAAGAGGATACAACGATTTTTGTCGTAAACACAAGGCGATTGGAAAAATAATTTCGGGGAGAATCGCCAGAGAAAAAGCAATTGCGAAGATTGATGCAAGGGATAAGACCAATCATGCCATTGAGTTTGATCCAAGTTTACCAACGCCAATTAAAGGATTAGATACAGGGTGGTTAAGCTTAATCGGCGGTTTGATATTATAGTGTGATTATTTGTTTACGTCAATAGTATTAGTTTTACAGCCTGGTTCGTTCCTACTATCCCTGAATGGGCAAACTCCATGTGTATTTCATCGGTATCAGTTGGGACGGGTTTAATTTTGTTCAATGAAGTTCTTGACCGAAAAAACTCAAAATCTGTTGAAGTTAAAAAGGAGGAATTACCTGTATTTGCATCAAATAGTGTCTCCATTGACCTTAACCAATTCCACAAAAAAGAATCACACGTTTGCATCTCTGGCGATTGTAAAAAAGGCAAAAGAGGAGGAACGGATTATTGTCGTGAACATAAATCATTTTCAATGGATAAAACCGATGCTTAATTTCAGGGTGAAAGGAATAGCAATGAAATCTCCCTGAAGGAGAACTGGCTGGAAACTACAGCAGGGAGAATTACAGTCACGATGTCTGGAGTGGCCCGTAATTCTAAACTCGTTTTTGTGAAGCCTTAGCCATTTCAAGAGCAGATTGTTCCAGCCTTGCTCTTTTCAGGTCTTCACCGCCGGGGCATGTATCTCTGTGGCCACAATTTCTGCAAGTTCGCTTACTTTTTGCCAATGGGATTTGAGATAGGTCACAAGTTAAACCAAGTCTGTAGTGTAAGTCAATCATGGCTTTCATGTCAGAGTTAATCATTTTCTTTGAATCCAATAAGTTCCTTCCAGTGCATCTTTCTTTCCATACTTTCCATCTTCCATTATTCCAATATAGATTCTCAACAATGTAGCGCTCAGGATTCGCGGGTAAGCCATTTTGTTGCATAGCCCATTCTACCATTGCAATATTTTCGAGATGCTTGTCATCGCCAGGGTTTGAAACACCTTGAACAGTGAATCTGAGTAAATGGCAAGTCGATCCAGAATACCAAACTAGGTCTGGAGATATGTGTAATTTGTATTTTCCGAATTTAGTCTTATCAAGTCTTGAGAACAGATACCATTGCACAATTTTACCTTCAAGAATATCAGATATTGGACGTGAATTCATAGCAGCATGAAATCTGTGACATGCGATTTCTACCAACCTATCAACACGCCTCAAATTTATTTGGGTTCTCAAGTCACTAATTCCGGCAATTCTTTTTTCGATTACTTCAATTACAGGTTTTTGCCTGAACATTCCACCAATTATTCTGTTTCTAATCTTTCCAGCAAGATCTTTTTCAATCCACGAATATCCTTTTTTTAGAGCAGTTAATCTATCGATTATTACTCCACGAAGAGCCCTCTGCATTAATCTCCAGGGTGAGGACCAGTCAGAGATGTTGCGAAGGTGTTGATTGAATCCACCTTGTCTTTTTGCAAAACCATACTTGAGAATCCATGCTCTAGGGCATTGATTCATCAAAGTACGTCTGCTTATTGACCAAATCTTTGGACGGTTGGCTAATGCTGCTTTTCTTGTTTCCATAAACAGGTGGAATCACTTCAAAGATTGTCAATCCTTCCCAAGTTCTTAGAATTCAGTCTAATCATTAATTCATTAGTCTATTCTGAAAAGGCATTCTGTGGGGCGTTTGAAGAACTTGTGACGGTATTTTGCTATGATTCTGTAACCGATATCTCGGAGTGGTAATGGTATGACCCAGAAAATTGGAAACCACATCTTGTAATACCATTTCATGTAAAGTAAGCAACGAATTCCCGCTGCTGAGCGGATGTATGATCTTCCATTTCGGATGAGATATACGGAGTCTGCGTCTTGCTGTTTCTTCGGCAATTTTGCAATCATTGCTTGTCCTTCATCGGAGAGAATCGGGCGATATCCGATATCTTGTCCTCTTGCAAGTCTCTTATCCATGAAAGTGGCAAGCCTGTGACATAATCCACAATCCCCATCTAGGAGTAAGAAGTCTCTTTCACTCAAAGTTCAACCTCCTTAATTGACCATGTCAAGACGTAAACTCCTGATGAGGAGTGGACATATTGTGGTTTCATTACATCGATTCCTAAGTTATAGGATTCAGTTAATGAATTGTTTTTGATGGAAACTTCGGCTTCTTGGAATACCCATGGTTCGTGTAAAGTGTATGCCATATGCAGTTTGCCATTTAGCTCTGTATACAATGAATAGCGCTCGAAAAGGAAGTATTCGAGGGTGTTTGGCTCAGCCTTCATTTTCTCTCCAATGTGCCTGCATTCTCCATCTAGTATTGCTCCATCGCTAACTCTTTTCGAGTACCAAGAAAACGAATTATCTGTAAATTTCAATTTACACTTTGCATACCTGTAAGGTAGTCCGTAGGCTCTTGTTGCATGCCAACAAGTGATCTTACTTTGAGCGTCTAATGTGAGAAATAGCACACCAGGTATACCGTTTCTCTTTACATATGTGCGAATATTAAACTCAGGGAATGTTGAGATTCCGGGCACTGCAGGTAAAAACCGAGGCCTCACATTCTTCATTTGAAATGGAATTGTTCCAACGTATGCTTTGCCTTCAAACAAATCTAGTTCTAGATTTTCTGGAATATATGGCTTTAATTTGCTAGGCTCAACTTCCCAATGCATGAAAGTAAGGTTTCTCCATTCCTGAGATAGCGCATGAGATCTATCTGGCATCGGGAAAGGAACGTGTTCTCTGCTAATTTTCCTAACCATTGAAAACACTCAGTATACCGATATCACTTGCGTAGAATATTCCATTCAGAAGACACCATAGAGAGATAGGAATCATTGCCCAACCTAGGGCCTGTGAGAAGGGTTGAGAGCCAAATGAACCGAATGCTCTCGAGATTGGACCTCCCCAAGATGCAATAAAGCGAATAAGGAGCGTTAACACTCCTGCAGCAAGAACGTGAACAAACAATAGAAGTGGACCTAAGAGATAACCGAATCCTCCTGTCATTGTGGTAGCTGCAACTCCCTGCGGAAGTGTTGCAGGGAATGCTAGCCAAATGAACCACCCCATCCAGAATCCAATGAGTAAATCCCTTTCTACGTCCTCAACATCTCTCCATTTTCTAAAGGCCTCAGAATAAATTCCATGTAATTTATTTGCTAAGTATTCAATTTCTTTTGGAGTTCCAACCATTGATGCTCTAATTGCTGCACTAAAGAACCAAGTCAATAATGCAAGGTCAAGCCATGCCCTGACGTCATTATCGCCGGGTAGGAAAGACATGATTAGTGGCCCCATGTTGACAAGAAGGAAACCTATGCCGCCTGCTAATGTGACGCTACCCCATAGGGAACCAGGAATCAAAGGTTCCTCAGAAACCTCATACTTTTTCCTTGGTAATGCCACTAGAAGCATTGCAAGTCCTGGGCCCCACAATAGGCTGAGTGTGGAAAATGTGGATTGTTGTCCTCCATAACCAATGTCCTCAACAGCATCGATGATATCATCTGAGCCTGCGGTTCTCTCGGATGAAAATGCAATATGACCAGAAGAATCGATGACTACAATTGAATCCGATGCACCATGAGGCATTCTTTGAGCGAATCTGCTTTCGCCATCATCAATTAGAATCGGCCATGATGCATTAGTTATATTCGCAATTATGCCTAAATCATCCATTCTGACGTTTTCTCCAGTAACAACCTGAACAATGCTAACATCATCACCTATCTTGTCTGCAACATTCTGCAGTTGTTTACTTTGATCTACTGCGTTTGATGATGCGGGAAGAGTTATTCCGATTACAACAGCAGTCTTGTCCTCTAGTAAATCATCCAACGAAATTGAACCATTACCATTCTGATGTAGTATAAAGGACGGTGCCCTTGCATCATTGGAAACTATTGATTCTCCTCCTAAATCCGGAATGGTACTGGCTAGCGGAATCATCAGAATCGCCATAATAACCAAGGCTGCCATAAGTGGTATTGGGAGTAAGAGTCCTTGTCTTAGTTGAGATATCAAGTAAGCAATTACAGCAACAAATCCTGATATTGAAAGCCAAAGGAAAGCACTGGCAATTGGTTCTTCATCACCTTCTACATAGAAACGAATAATTCCCTCATGATCGCAGTTATTGCCTGCAGTTCCATATATTCCTGTATCAATTGTCTTCAGGCACACGATTAGTACGTTATCACCAGCAGGTAGTGGATTTGTTCCAGTCCAGACAGTGGATGGTCTTCCCAAATCATCGTCCCTAGGGTATTTTTCACTAGTAGTTGTGAAAGCCTCAATTCGCAATTCATCATCGTAAACACGCTCTTCATCAGGCGCCACAGGACCGTAAATATTCAATCCTGTGAAATCTTTGTCTAAGTCATCGAATCCCCAAGGTAGAGTTGCAACAAGTTGGATATGTGCAAGTCTTGAATCATCAACAGTAACTTCAACAACTGGGGAAAATAATTCTCCAACAATTACGATTCCGCCGGCATATACTCCAGCTCCACCCCATTCAAGAGTGATCGTGTATGGGCAAGAAGTTGATGCTTCCATGGAATAAGAGATTATATCTCCAGGTTTTGCACTAATGTTAGCAATCTCAACCTGAGTCGATAAGTTATGAGCTTCTGCAGAAGTCGCGAAAACATTCTCAACTGCACTGCCAAAGTAAGTGTAATTTCCGATTTGAACTTGAGTCTCAATTGTTACTGGAACATTGTTTCTACATTGCAGGGGGACAAATTGCGTCCCGGCTTGCACGAATGCAGCAATGTAAGTTGAAATTTCGAAAGTGCCGTTAAATCCCATTTGCAAAGGCGGCATAGATAGCGGTCCTATTGATGCACCTTGTCCTAGTTGGGATTGAACATCACCCATTGAAGCACCCTGGTAATCACGGGTAAGATTGACATCACTTTCAGAACCACTGAGGTATATTCTGTGAAGTTCATTTCCTTCCCAGCTAACATATCCTGGTTCGTAAATATCATCGTTTCCAGAAGCATTAGAAATTAATGGATTAACAACTGGAATGCATATGCAAAGGAGGGCAAAAATAGCAAGCCACCCTCTCTGCATGATACCACCCAAGCGCTTTGAGTTGAAGAAACCACATCATAGATGTGGGAATCCTAGATGCCACCACATTGCAATGATTCCAAATGTAATCGCTGCTGCATTTACAGTTCCTTTGGTCATCAATCCACGATTTTCTAGAACTGCACCTAGCACACTATCTACTTGACAACCTAGCCATCCAATAACCGCAACCATTGCTGCAAGAGTGAGGTTTGCCTCTGAGGCAAATGCTAGAACTGCAATGATACTCGAGCCTGCTAATGCTGCGATTTGTCCGTTTGGAGAAAAGCCGCCGTTAAGTCCCGGTTCACATTTTTTCATCGTAGTGATCATCCTAACTCTATCATCTAAGCAACCAATCTCAGAAGCAAAAGTATCAGCTGCGGCAACAGAAACTGCCGCAGAAAATAGCCATAGACCATTCTCGTGGTCATCCAACAAGAATGCGATTACAGCAACTAAACCAGGCAGTCCGCCATTGGCAACGACATTGCCCCAACTTCGATGTCCATCACTTGATTCTGAAAGGCCTTTCATCGCCTTCTCTTCAAAGCGCCACTTTGTTGCCTTGTGTGCTGTACCAAGGAATCCGAGTAGAATTATCAACCAAGTCCAATGACCCAAGGCACCTACTGTTATTCCAAGTGCAGCAGCGGCATAAACGCCGGTTCTATCGAGGACTCGGTATTTTTCTGAAATGAGGACTAAGACACCAACTACGCCAATGGTAACCAGCAAGTTACCCTGAGTTAGCCCAGGCTCCATGATATCAACCATGTCTCTCCCCTTCTTAGCCGAGGAGAATCCACGTCTATACCTTACCCCTGTATTTGTTTCAAAAAAACGATTTGTGTATGTCGCAAATTAAGACGGAAGGTGCATTACTGCGGCCAATATTTCTCTTCCAATAATCCACAAAGTAACTATCATAACAAAAATCCAGAACAAACTGGCAATAACTTGCACCGCAATGTCTTGTTCCAAGAATAACCAGGAAACAAACCAACTGCTTCCGTTCCATAATGCGTGTCCGAGGATTGCAAGACCGATTCCAAAGCTAGGATTCTTTGGCAAATTCCAAACATTGTCCATCGGTTTGTATAGCCAACCTCTTACGGTCCTACCCATTGTACTGAGTTCCCTTTGTGTGTTGACAACCTGACCGGTAGCACCATCAAACACAACCCATGTAGTATTGTCCTCGTGGGGGTTATCACTCGCTGCAATGCCACGTTTTGTGCACAAATACCATCCTATCGAAACACCCGATAAGCCAGTCCACAGGGCGTGACCTGGAATTGATCCAATTCCTCTAACCACTGTTGTTAGTGAATATGATACAGCTAATCCACTGAATGAACCCATAATATACTGCAAATTTTCGAGAAGTGCGAAACCAAGTCCAACAGAGAAACCGATTTGGAACCCTCGTTTTGGTGAATCAATCAGTTTGTAGAGGCTCAATACGAATGCAGCCTTACACAATTCTTCACCCACTGGAGCGCTTACAGTTAGAATTAGGAATTCTCCAATAGATCCGGGTTCCATCGATTCAATTCCAACCATAAGTAAGAGCAGTGGAAATAGTAAGGAGTTGATTACAATCGCAGGAAATGTTGAGAGCATTCCTGCCACAAGCATCTTTTCACCCTCAATTTTCGTAGTCATCAATTGAAAATGTCTGGTTGAAAAAGCCCACCAAGCATGAACTGGTAGAGAGAATCCAAACAACCATGCTGGAACTCCGACCAAAACTGCAAGTAGTAGCCATAGAGGTTCTTCGCTCAGCATTGCAGGTAGTAGTCCCAAGAATGCTGTGATAACGGTTAGTGAAAATACAATCCAAAGTGTAGATGTAGGTGGCATTTCTAGAGGCGGTGAATCCTTGATTAAATGGTGTGAAAAACTCGTTGGCACTGGTGTAATTAGCATTCTTGAATCCGGCAGCATGTGCTGAGTAGTGCCATTAGGCTCGGGAGAGGCCATAATTACGTGGGTCAATTTCGGCCGACGTGCGTAAAAGAAAATCAATAGCAAAGGAAGTGAGCAGATCATGGATACTACAGTTAGGTATCCATCTCCTTCAATTAGTCCAAATAATGTCAGAACCATAGTTTGCACGATTATGTATAGTAGCAAAACTATCCCTAGCATCCTCCAGATAACGCTCCATGGTGACGATTTGGAAGCTAATGCAAGCCCATTTGGTGGTGGCGTCAGTGGCGCCATTACGGGTTGCATGGCCGAGGTAGAGAGCATTCACTAAACCAATTTTGTCATTGGTCCCCGCTCAGTTCGCCCATCACTCGTCACTGAAACAGCAGTCCGCTCAAGTGCGCTCATCATCGCAGGGGTTGGGCCTATCATAGCATTTGATTTAATCATCCGGTTGAGATAAACATCCATTCATTAGTAAAATGATGCAAAACGGATCCATGAGTTGGCAGGACTGGTTATTTGCTCCCAGGATTGATCACAGGGGTTGGCAGACCCCAAGTGAAGCATCTAGGATTTTCCTAATAATTACCTTGGTTCTGGTAGGATGGTGGTACTGGGAAGCCACAAGTGACAACTTGTTCATGTGGTTTGGAATGACAATTCTTGTCTCAACGCCCATTCTTTCAATCGGTTGGTATCTACTTTCATTAGTTGCAAAAAACCGAGAAGTTCAACTTCTAACTCCTAAGGTTCGCAAACCTTTGGAAGAAAAAGGCAGACTTCCTGCTCAATTCAAGAATCCGTAGGTCCAGTCATGAGGCGGTGCAAACGTCTCCTTGATAGAACGAGGGCTGACCCATCTCAATAGATTAAGAGGAGAACCAGCTTTGTCATTAGTTCCACTACCTCTTGCACCACCGAATGGTTGCTGTCCAACAACTGCACCTGTTGGCTTGTCGTTGATGTAGAAGTTTCCAGCACTGAATCTTAGAGCTCCAATTGCGGTTTCGATATTTCTTCTATCAGTTGCAAAAATTGAACCGGTTAGAGCGTATTCCGAGGTTGTATCACATACTTCCAGTATTCTTTCGAAATCATCGTCTGGATATATGTGGATTGAAAGGACTGGTCCAAAGATTTCCTCTGCCATTGTTTCGTATCTGGAGTCTTTGCAGATTATTGTAGTCGGTTCGATAAAGTATCCAGTCTTGTCATCATAACCGCCACCAGTTACGATTTCGCAACCTGGGTCTTCACTTGCTCTGTCGATGTAGCCAGTGATATTGTCGAATGACTTTCTGTCAATTACTGCAGACATGAAGTTTGAGAAATCTCTAGGGTCCCCCATTCTAATCTTTGAAACATCTTCACAATAATCGTCTTTTATTGCCTCCCAAACACTTTCTGGGACGTATGCTCGGCTTGCAGCGCTGCATTTCTGCCCTTGGAATTCGAAAGCACCGCGTAGCAATGCTACGGTCAATGCACGCTTGTCACAATCTGGGTGTGCAACGATGAAATCTTTACCGCCGGTTTCTCCAACGATTCTTGGATATGATCTTAGGTTCTCAAGATTGTTAGCGATGTCCTTCCAAATCTTTCTGAACACCGCGGTTGAGCCTGTGAAGTGAACTCCAGCAAGTTCAGTATGAGACATGCAAATATCGCCAACAACGCTTGCTTTTCCGGGAATGAAGTTGATTACTCCGGCTGGTAGGCCGGCATCCATCATCAGTTTCATCAATCTATAGTTCGAGACATAGGAGTTCCTTGATGGCTTCCAAACACCAGTGTTACCCATTATTGCAGCACTTGAGGGAAGGTTAGCAGCGATGCTACTGAAATTGAATGGAGTAACGCTGAAAACAAACCCTTCTAGAGGTCTAACTTCACTTGAGTTCCACATTGATGATGGAGATATAGGTGGTTGTAGGTCTTCGTAAATTTGGCGACAATAATCGCTGTTGAATCTCCAGAAATCAATTAATTCACAAGCAGAATCAATTTCTGCTTGGTGGCAGGTTTTCGATTGATTGAGCATTGTTGAAGCATTGATTTCAGCCCTTCTAGGTCCTGCAAGAAGCTCGCTTGCCTTCAAGAAAATAGCACAGCGAGATTCCCACGGCATGGTAGACCACATTTTGTGGGCGCCCAATGCAGCATCAATTGCTGATTTGACTTCTTTTTCTCCAGCCATGTGAACTCTTGCAATAACATGACTGTGGTCATGTGGCATAACCTGCTCAACAACATCTCCAGTGAAAACTTCTTCACCATTGATGATACATGGAATTTCTAGAATTTCAGTTTCCTGTTTTACCAATTCTGCCTTCAGTTCAGTTCTTTCTTTACTTCCTGGAAGGTATCCAAGAACTGGTTCATTTACAGGGGTCGGGGGTCGAACTACGTTGTTCACCATGTTTGCCCCGAAGGGGTATGGCACAAAATAATGCCCATCAGTAAAGATGTGACATTTTTTGTCTAACTTTCCTTAGTTTTGGCGCTACAACCATCTGGCAGTAGCCATTTCCGGGATTCAACTGGAAGTAATTGTGATGGTACTCTTCGGCCTCATGGTAGTTTGATAATTCTGTTACCTCGGTTACAATTTCATCATCAAAGTAGTTTTGAAATTCATCAATTACTTTGTCAGCGGTCAATTTTTGTTCATCGTCTAGATAGAATATTGCCGACCTGTATTGGGTGCCTATATCATTTCCTTGGCGATTTAATTGAGTTGGATCATGCGCTGTAAAGAAAACCTCTAGGATTGTCTGGTAAGGAATTATTGATTCGTCAAAAATGATTTCCACAACCTCTGCGTGGCCTGTTATTCCACTGCACACAGAGTTGTAATTTGGATTTGGGTCATGTCCTCCAGCATAGCCAGGTAGAGCGGATTCTATACCTCGCATCTCTTTGTATGCTCCTTCTACGCACCAGAAGCATCCTCCACCTAATACTGCTCTTGCCATGACTGGGCCTGAAGATTATCGTATATTGACTTCTGTAATTTGCAATACGAGCGTGGGAATAATTAGTTCGGACATAATCGAATGGACATGCGAGTCCCGCTTTTGGTGATGATTCTGTTACTCGGCAATCTGCCGATGCAGGTCGATGCTACCTCGGGCCGAGCATTAACTGCAGAAATAGTAATCAGCGAAAATGTATGGACTTCATCGGATGAAATCGTTGTAGAAGTATATGTTTCAGGTGCGCCATTCAATCGCAATATAACTCTGGATTGGGAATTGAGTGATGAAAACGGTATGCTAAAATCTGAAACTATCATTTTTCAGATGTCAGCCTCTAATCACATTGTTCAGTTTGAGATAAGTGATTTTTATTCAGGTGGGACATATCATGATCTGTATGTTGAGGTAAGCCTTGATTCAACAGTTGTTAGCGATAATTCCCCATTCACTGTTTTGAGAAGCTCAATACTTGAGCCAGCCTCTAATCTAGTTGTTTTTGGCGACTCTTTGTCAGACATGGGCAATGGAAACAATAGCGCAATCGTCTCAGTTGTTTTTTCTTCGCCACCATATTGGAATGGTAGATTTTCCAATGGCCCAGTGTGGATTGAGCATATTTCTGATTCATATGGATTAACCACCACTTTCGGAGACGGAAATGCAACAGGTGACAATCGGGCATTTGGAGGTTCCCAGACCGGTCAAGGATATGCATACTTGACTTTGCCAAATGTTGGTATTCAAATCAATAATTATCTTGCTAATGTCCAATCTAGTTTCTCTAATTCAGATGTGATTTTCTTATGGGCAGGCGGTAATGATTTCCTTTACGGAACAGGAAATCCAGATATAATTAGCCAGAATATGGCTTCACATATTCGAGCATTAGAATTAGCGGGCGCTACAAGATT
>MDSV01175705.1_pt1 | contig 36598 bp, 34 predicted proteins | sample 810851 | NCBI WGS metagenome assembly MDSV01 (sample SAMN05326640, study PRJNA326480) | marine metagenome | isolation source: seawater | place: Atlantic Ocean: North East | collected 2012 | reverse complement strand
TTTCAAAAGGAAATAGACAATTTATCACAATGGGTGCTGGTATGAAGTACACGGTATTTACTATCGATCTGAGTTATCTCGTGAGTACAACGCAACAAAATCCACTAGCGAACACCCTTCGCTTTACTTTGAGAATGCAATTCAGCGATTTAGCTTCGGCGTCTCAATCGATCAATTAATGGACATTAAGATTGGATATGGTTACGATGTTCATCGTCTTGAGGTGGGTGAGGAATTATGGCTAGGTGGCATTTTATTGCCACATCATAAAGGCGCGGTGGGTCATTCAGACGCTGATGTGTTGCTCCACGCGATATGCGATGCTTTTTTAGGCGCACTTGCATTAAGAGACATCGGGTTCCATTTTCCAGATCATGATCCTGCATACAAAGGCATAGACAGTAAGAAATTACTTTCTGAAACTTGGCATAAGATTGAGGATCTGGGTTGGGAGCTTGGGAATCTCGACACGACAATCTGCCTTCAGACACCGAAGGTGTCAAATTCTATTGATGCCATGCGTAAGGTCATCGCAGAGATCCTTCACGTTGAACTTGACAGGATAAGCATCAAGGCCACGACGACTGAAAAATTAGGTTTCGTTGGAACTCAGGACGGCATAAGTGCCCATGCAGTCGTTCTCTTAAAGGAAAGGAAAAAGAAGTAGGTTTCTCTATGATATTTGGTTAGAATCCTCAAAATGATCAGGCTGTAAGTCTGCATAGAAATGAACCCTTATGACTGCAGTATCTCTTAGAAGATCAACTTTTCCGATCATAATTGAATGGATATCAACGCCTGTGCGTTCTTCAAGGTCAGCTTTCAACTCCTCTCTTCTTCCAGCATGAATTAAATCAACTCTGTCATAAACGACAATTTTTGTGGCCAGATGCTTCACAAACCAAAGTCGTTCTAGAACAAATGCAATCGCCCAAATACCCGCGTTTGCAATGACGATGATACCCCATCCTGTTGCTTGTGGAGCCAATGCGTTTATCACGGCAAGTGTAATAACAATAAAGAGATAGGTCATCTCCCTGATTGGAATTGCATCAGTTCTGTATCGAATGATGCTGAAAATAGCAAATAGACCAAGCGCGAATCCCATCTCTATTTCAACTCCACTGAGGAGTGTGCAAAGGAAAAAGACAGATGATGATACAAGCATAAATGTGAAAACATAGTCTCGTCGCTTTGATGCAAGGTGGTAAATAAGTCTAACAACGATAAGACTGGACACAAGATTTGCAATAAATCCGATGATGAGAGATATGGTTTCTGGGTTCATTATTTTTTGTTCAGGTAATACTTATGCTGACTTGTTTTGCACGAGTCAGCTCCTTCAGGCTTTCATGATAAGCTTTGGCAGATAGGTGTTTGTTTGTATGCAATCGCCCCAAGATATATTTACTTATTCTAATCGTCCTTCCCAAAGGGGATCTTCTGTCATTTCGGTTTCGAAAGATACTAATTAAAGGAGATCTTCTGTCTGTCTCGGCCTGCTTTAATTCAACTACAGCTAATCCATCAAGGGGTTTGTATGTTTCTCCTGTGAGTGTTTTGTATTCAAGATTGGTGTCGAAAGTGATGCGCTCACCTTTCTCAATATTGGCGATGGTATATCGAGAATAACTGCTATAAAGAACAGGTTTTAACTCAGCAGCAAAAGACACACACTTTTCAAGAAATTCTTGTTCTTTTGAGGTAAGAGGACTGTCCCATTTCTCAGACGTTCTTTGAATGCGCATCTTTTGTGATCTGCCATAGACATTTCGTGATTTGACTTCCAAAAAGCTGATGTTAGAATTGGAATATGATCTTATGCGCACTTTAAACCTGATTTTTCTGCCTCGAATATGATCCTGTAGACATATGTTATCTGGTGTGTCGAAGTACAGGTTGTCATATCTAAAGTGCCTTTTTTTCTTAATTTCAAGGATATTATAGTCTGTGCTCAGCTTCTTCGAAATGTCACCACACCATGCGATAGGAATGACATATTTCTTCTCGCTTCTATCCATAAGCGCAACATCTTCTAGCTCTTGTAAGCCGATATGTATATACGAATTAAAAAAGTTCTCGATTGCAGACACAAAAAATGGGTTGATATTAGGTGTTGCAAATGTACAGGAAGTTATATTTGCCTGATAATTAGACCATCTTTATTTTAAAAGGTTTAATAAGATGAAGAAATAATTTGCATACGTTGCTCATGGCAAAGAAGAAATTAAACAAACTCCCTCATTCAGAGGCCGTGTACCGCAAGTGGTATAAAGACATGTACCTCATGCGTAAGTTTGAGGAGAAGTGTGGTCAGTTGTATATCCAACAAAAATTTGGTGGCTTCTGTCATTTATATATCGGTCAAGAAGCAGTGCTTTCTGGTATGCAAGAGGCGATCAAACCCACTGATAGAGTCATTACAGCCTACCGTGACCATGCGCATCCATTGGTTTTAGGGACGGATCCAAAAGTTGTAATGGCCGAGCTGTATGGTAAAATTACAGGCTGCTCCAAGGGAAAAGGGGGCTCCATGCATATGTTTGACAAGGACAAGAACCTGTTTGGTGGTCATGGTATTGTGGGAGGCCAAATTGGGCTCGGTGCAGGCATTGCTTTTGCAGATAAATATCGTGAAGAAGACAACGTGACCGTTTGCTTTATGGGTGATGGCGCTTCTCGTCAAGGTATTCTGCACGAGACCTTTAATATGTCTATGAACTGGAAATTACCAGTTATTTTCATCATCGAAAACAATCAATATGCGATGGGTACAAGTGTCGAGCGTACCACAAATGTGCATGATTTATCTAAGATGGGCGACAGTTATGACATGCCCTCAGAAACTGTGGACGGTATGAGTCCTGAAGCAGTATGTGATGCGATAAAACGCGCGGCAGATAGAGGGAGGAAGGGAGAAGGTCCCACGTTGTTAAATATTGAAACGTATAGATATAAAGGTCACTCGATGTCAGACCCTCAGAAATACAGAACCAAGGATGAGGTATCTACTTTCCAGGATCAAGATCCTGTGAAGTACGTACGTGGTGTGCTGTTAGATCAGAAATGGATGACTGAAGCGCAGTTGAAATCTGTCGAAAAGAAAGTGAAGGAGGTGATAGAAGAAGCCGTTAAATTTGCGGAGGAAAGTCCCAAGCCTGATGCGTCAGAGTTATACAAGGACGTTTATGTTCAAGAAGATTACCCTTTTGTTAAAGACTGAAATATCTAAATAATAGAGCCATGGCTGAGATTGTACGTATGCCCAAATTAAGTGATACCATGACTGAAGGAGTTGTGGCTGCTTGGCATAAAAAAGTGGGTGATGTGGTTGAAAGCGGAGAACTTCTGGCCGAAATAGAAACAGATAAAGCCACGATGGAATTCGAATCATTTCAAGACGGCGTTCTATTACACATCGGTGTTCAAACTGGAGATGCTGCGCCCGTTGATGGTGTGCTTTGTGTTTTAGGTGAAAAGGGAGAGGACATTAAAAAACTATTGGCCGATGCCGCCAAAGCAGATATTGTTTCAGATGAACCTGCTTCAGAATCGAATGACACACCTCCTGTTGCAATTGTGTCGAATGACGTCACGCCACAAAAACCTCCGGCTTCACCAGCGCCAGTAGCTGCCGCTACTGCTCCGGTATCCCGGCCCCAAAATACTCGTGTAATTGCATCTCCTTTAGCGAAGAAATTGGCTGACAAATTGGGCCTCTCTCTTGATAGAATCCCTGGATCTGGTGAAGGTGGACGTGTTGTCAAGAGTGACGTGGAGAATTTTAAAATGGCAAGCGCTACTGGCATGCCTGTCATAAGTCAGGAAAGGTTTTCTGAGGTCGGCGTGAGTCAAATGCGTAAAACCATTGCACGTCGTCTGGCAGAAAGTAAGTTCTCGGCTCCCCACTTCTACCTGTCCGTATCCGTTGATATGTCAAATGCAATCCAGGCTAGAAATGCCATCAATGCCCAAGGTTTGTATAAAATCTCATTCAATGATATGGTTGTTAAATCTGCTGCTGTGTCTTTAAGGAAAAACCCAGCTGTAAATAGCAGTTGGTTGGAAGATAAAATTCGCTACAACGAACATGTAAACATTGGTGTTGCAGTTGCAGTTGAGGATGGATTGTTAGTTCCTGTGGTGAGGTTTGCTGATAGCAAATCATTTGCAACCATAGGAGAAGAGGTTCGAGAATTTGCTGGAAAGGCAAAAGACAAAACATTGCAACCCAGCGATTGGGAGGGAAGTACGTTTACAATTTCTAATTTAGGAATGTTTGGTATAGAGAATTTCACGGCGATTATTAATCCGCCAGATGCGTGTATTCTTGCCATTGGAGGGATAAGTGATGTGCCTGTCGTTAAGAATGGAGAGGTCGTGCCAGGACATGTGATGAAAGTAACACTTAGTTGCGATCACAGAGTCGTCGATGGCGCAACAGGTGCTGCATTCTTAAAGGATTTTAAAAACCTTCTTGAGAATCCCGTTTTAATGCTCGTTTAACTTGTATGAAAGGCGATAGTTTGCAGATATTGTAATCGCCGCGATGACGACAAATCTTGAATCACCAATAGCGTATCTGAAAGGAGTGGGGCCCAAACGCGCCGAACTTCTTAAGGTTGAATTGGGTGTCAATACTTTCTTCGATTTACTTCAGCATTTGCCATTTCGTTATGAGGATCGATCTGTTTTTCATAGCATATCTGATATTGAAGCGGATACAACTTCATTGCAGTTAAAGGGTAAGATTACAAAAAAAGAATTGGTGGGAGGGAAGAAGGCAAGTAGATTGGTTGCGGTCTTTCAGGATGGTGATGGGGAGTTAGAATTGGTGTGGTTTAAAGGTGCAAAATGGATTATCAATCAATTGCCGTTAAATGTCGAGGTGGTTGTATTTGGAAGACCTACAAAATTTGGACGCAAGTGGAATATCGCTCATCCTGAAGTTGAGAAGGCAGATGCGTTTGAGAAACGACGTGGCGGAGGGCTTCATCCTGTGTATTCATCGACTGAAAGATTAACGAATCGCGGATTAAATAGTGCAGGTCTGGCGAGGTTAATTCGGGTGGCTTGGGATGCTACTCAATTTGAATTCACGGAGACATTGCCAGATCATTTGTTGTCAGAATTAAAGTTCCCTTCTCGTAGAGAGGCTTTTGAGATGGTCCATGCTCCCAGGACCCCCCTTGAGGCTGACAGGGCATTAAAGCGATTGAGATTTGAAGAATTACTTTATCTTCAACTTGTTTTACTTCAACACAAAAGAACCCTTACTGTTGATCTTCCTGGGGTGGTTTTCTCACACGTTGGAGAGAAATTCCATCAATTTTACAGTCAATATCTGCCATTTGAACTCACGAATGCTCAAAAAAGAGTCCTGAAGGAAATCAGAGCCGATTTTAAAACGGGCTGGCATATGAACAGATTGCTCCAAGGAGATGTGGGGAGTGGAAAAACCATTGTTGCGCTCATGGCGGCTCTTTTGGCAATTGACAATGGCTTTCAAGCATGTATTATGGCACCCACTGAAATACTCGCGTTCCAACATGCTGAAGGGATTGGGGATTTGCTCAAGGACATGGACGTCAGCGTTGAAATTATCACAGGTTCGGTCAAGAAGTCTGCCCGTAAACCTATTTTGGAAGGACTAGCAGATGGCCGCGTTGATATTTTAATTGGCACACATTCCTTAATTGAGCCTACCGTTGTCTTTAAAAATTTGGGATTGGCAGTCATTGATGAGCAACATAAGTTTGGTGTGGCCCAACGGTCTAAACTTTGGGCCAAATCTAAAATCCCTCCGCATGTATTAGTGATGACGGCAACCCCTATTCCTCGAACACTTGCCATGACGGCGTATGGAGATTTAGATATTAGTGTCTTGGACGAATTACCCCCCGGTAGAAAAGAAATTGTAACAGCTCACCGAACGGATACAAAACGATTAGAAGTCTTGTCTTTTATCGAGAAACAAGTGAAACAAGGCAGACAGGTCTATATGGTTTACCCTTTGATTGATGAGAGCGCGACCATTGATTATAAAGATTTGATGGACGGGTATGAAAGTATCTCTCGAAGATTTCCGCCTCCGCAGTATCAAATCGGAATTGTACATGGCCGAATGAAGCCCTCAGATAAGGATATAGAAATGAAGCGCTTTGCAAGTGGACAATCACAAATTCTAGTGGCTACTACTGTGATAGAAGTGGGTGTAAATGTGCCAAATGCGACACTGATGGTGATTGAAAGTGCCGAGCGCTTTGGCTTGAGTCAATTGCATCAACTTCGGGGGAGAGTGGGAAGAGGGGGCGATCAGAGTTATTGTATTTTAATGACAAAAGATGAATTTAGTAGTGAAGCGCGGCGCAGGTTAGAAACCATGTGTCGGACAAATGACGGATTTGAAATAGCTGAAGTAGATATGGAAATTAGAGGTCCGGGAGATATTTTAGGAACGCAACAAAGTGGTGTTCCTGATTTGAAAATCGCCGATTTGATCAGAGATAGGGAGATCATGTCGACAGCGAGGTACATTGCTCAACGTGTTTTAGATGAAGATCCTGGTTTGGAATTGCCAACCCACGTGACGCTAAAAAACAATTTGGTACGGATATTAAAAGATCGACCAAATTGGAGTCGGATTTCTTAAACTATGCCTGAACTTAGACACATGAAATTGTTGCCAGTCATATCTTTTTTGCTGTCCATACTTGCAGCCTGGTTTTTCTTATTTGGCTCACACGTTGATGGGGAACCAGCTTCAGACCCCACATTAAAAGCTTCCGACGCTTGGTGTGTTTGGGAAATGTGGGATGCCTCCAGGGTGCCAGTGGATGGGGCAACGTGGTGGCGTCCTGGTACAGATGAAAAGCTGCATAAATTTTCGAATGACTCTCTGGTTGTGTTTCATACTTCTCGAGCCATTGACACAGATTTATTGCCCGCCAAAGTGTTGTCAATGCCATACAAGGCTGGTTATTTGTTGGGAACACAAGCTGCATTAGATGGGTGGAGTGAGAATCCGGGAGAGATGGCTGCCAAATGGAAAATTTCCAACGAATCATATACCAAACTCACTCGAAAGGACTGCGCCAATGGTTTTTTCGAGCTTCAATCTGGTGACGATAGAATAGTGGTGTGGGGAGAAGCAGATGACATCGTTGGCTTTAAATCACATGTATATTCGAATCGGACTGTATTCATTCGTGAACAAACAGGGATGGACTCACATCTTATTGAGAGGGAGGATCCACCTCGTCTTGATCATTATGAAAACCACGCTTTATTAGGGGTGACGAGAGATCACAAAAAAGGGATTGACATGGACATTGTTTGGAATCCGGAAAACGCATCCGTCGATGCTATAAGCGCTGGAGGACAAGTGGTGTGGTCAAAAACGACAGTAGGTCCTCCAATAGGCAATTCGTTTGAAGTGGATTTATATGCAAATAACAAATACCAAACTGCATTTGCGACCTCTTCTGCCCTTTATGTCGTTGACCGATTAGGCCATGATGTCAAGGGGTTTCCATATGAAGCGGAGGTGTCCGGATTTGCTGTTTTCGATTACGATAAAAATAAAAAATTCAGAATTTTACTGGCAACCACTGGTGGTGATATCATCAATCTTAGATCTGAGGGCCGTTATACTGCGGGATGGAACTTCAAACGTCTCACAGAGGACAAACACGTGGTACATCTCGCCCATATTCGTGTCGGCTCTAAAGATTATATCTATGGTGGTTGTTATGATGGTAGTGTAATTTTGTTAAAGCGTTCAGGACAAGTAAGGGGTTCAACTCCAGTGGTCATCAACCCCAGGTCTAAACCAGCTTTTCGTTTGTCTAATACAATCGGTAAATCAACCGTGATATTTATAGATTCAGAGGGTTGGTTGCAAGAACTAACTTTAGCTGAGGCCGAGCCAGTAGGAATTTCTGGGCGAACGCGTGCAGATAAAGTCACCGTTCAAGACATCGATGCAGATGGAAAAAAAGAAGTGGTGACCTACTTGAATGGCATACGTTCCGTTTGGAACTCAAGAAATGAGCTAGTCCTTTAAGATGCTTCGACTGATGACAATTTTCTGCACCTCGCTTGTGCCTTCATAGATCTGCGTAATTTTCGCATCTCGCATGAGCCGTTCTACATGATACTCTTTAACAAAGCCATACCCACCATGGATTTGGACAGCTTCAACAGTTTGTTTCATCGCGACTTCCGAGGCATATAGTTTTGCCATACTCGACGCAAGGTCGTAGTTTTCTCCAGCATCTTTTAGTGCTGCAGCTTTGTAAACCAGAAGTCTTGCACTCTCAATTTGAGTTGCCATGTCGGCGAGTTTGAAGCCAATAGCCTGATGCTTGTAGATTTCTTGGCCAAATGTCTTTCTCTCCTTTGAATATGACAGCGCGAGTTCATATGCACCAGATGCTATCCCGAGGGCTTGTGCGGCAATACCAATACGCCCTCCTGACAATGTTTTCATTGCGAACTTAAAGCCAAAACCATCTTCACCCAGTCGGTTTTCTTTCGGCACTTTGACGTCAGTGAACATCAATGTATGTGTGTCCGAACCACGGATGCCAAGTTTATCTTCCTTCGCACCCACAACGAAGCCTGGCATGTCTTTTTCAACGATAATTGCATTGATTCCCTTATGTCCTTTTTCGACATCTGTCTGAGCAATGATAATGTAGGTTGATGCACTGCCACCGTTTGTAATCCAATTCTTCGTTCCGTTGAGCAGATAGTGGTCTCCCATATCTACTGCAGTCGTTCTCTGTGATGTTGCATCCGAACCCGCTTCGGGCTCACTTAAACAAAACGCGCCAATCTTTTGTCCATTTGCCAATGGTACTAAGAATTTCTGTTTCTGCGCCTCAGTTCCGTATTTTTCTATCCCATAACACACCAGTGAGTTGTTCACGCTCATGATAACACTCGTAGAAGCATCTATCTTGCTGATTTCTTCCATCGCCAAAACATAGCTTATGGTATCCATCCCAGCCCCACCATATTTAGTATCAACCATAATTCCAAGAAACCCAAGCTCGCCAAGCTGTTTGACTTCCTCAGCTGGGAACTTTTGTTCTCTATCACGTTCTATGACAGCTGGTTTTAGCACATTTTGTGCAAAATCTCTTGCTGCATCACGTACGGCAATCTGTTCTTCTGTAAGTTCGAAATTCATAATGAGAATGAAATGGATTACGAAGATACAATAAGAGCATCCTCTCAGGAGCCTTGGGTTGTGATAGGTTTGATGAGCGGAACGTCTCTTGATGGTCTAGATGTTGCAATATGCAAGTTTGTCGCAGTCCCTGATTCAACAGAATGGTGTGGGCAAATTTCACGTTTTGAGTGTTTTAAATATCCACCTGAGCTTGCATCGCGCCTGAGGGAAAGTATGGAGTTGACGTCTGAAAAATTATTTCAATTGGACAGAGATTGGGCTCATTTTTCGGCAAAGTGTGTGAATACATTCAACACAAAGGCGGATCTGTTGTCTTCTCATGGACACACCGTTTTTCACAATCCAAAAGATGGGTATACTGTTCAAATTGGTTCTGGCGCAGATCTCGCGGCGCTAACTTCTCTTCCTGTCGTGTGTGATTTACGTCGATTGGATGTTGCCTATGGCGGACAAGGGGCACCCTTAGTTCCTAAGGCAGATTCTATTTTATTCTCACAATATTCAGCGTGCCTTAACCTTGGAGGCTTTGCAAATATCTCTCACACAAATTCTCCTCACAATACAAGAGCTTGGGATATAGGTGTGTGTAATAATTTGTTAAACCTGCTCGCATCTGAACTGGGATTGGCGTATGATAATCATGGGGAAATTGCTTCTTCTGGAAAGGTCATTCCAGCATTTTTGACGGATCTCATGTCATTGTCATATCATCAGCTCCCTCCACCAAAAAGTTTAGGATTAGAGTGGGTAAACGCTGAGGTTTTGCCAGTTTTGAATACATATAAGCATGTGCCTTTGGAAGATAGAATGTGCACATCGGTTGAGTATATCGCTTTAACAATTATCAATTCTTGTGAATCCTCCGGAGAAATATTGGTCTCAGGAGGGGGCGTATTTAATACGTTTTTAATGTCCCGTCTTGATGCACTTTCTCGCAGTCATTCTTTTGAATTTGTCACGCCAGATGTGAGTATGATTCATGGAAAAGAAGCGTATGCATTTGCCTTTTTGGGACTCCTGCGATTTTTAAATAAACCAAATACCTTACAATCTGTCACTGGAGCTTCGATTTCTTCATCAAGTGGCGCTGTTTGGTTGCCTAATAGATGATAAGATGTGGTTATATTTGCCGCTCGAAAGTCACAAGATATTTTCATGAAAGAAATTCTTAAGCATTACGAAGAACGTAAGCCTGAAATCGTTTTTAGTTGGAATGATACTGAGACCGAAGCAAAAGGTTGGGTCGTGATTAACTCATTGCGAGGGGGTGCTGCTGGAGGTGGAACACGGATGCACTTGGGAGTAAATCAAAACGAAGTGGAGTCTCTTGCAAAGACGATGGAGATCAAATTTACTGTGTCAGGGCCTCAAATTGGCGGAGCAAAATCCGGCATTAATTTTGACCCAAACGATCCACGTAAACGAGGTGTACTTGAGCGCTGGTATGCTGCAGTAACACCTCTCCTCAAGCATTACTATGGTACTGGAGGTGATATGAATGTAGATGAAATACACGAAGTGATTCCAATTACAGAAGAAAATGGTGTTTGGCACCCTCAAGAGGGAGTTTTTACGGGACACTTTAAGCCAAACGAAGCCCAAAAGGTTCATCGCATTGGAAATCTTCGTCAAGGCGTTTCTCAGATTGTGGAGGATGTCAATATCTCGCCCGATATTCAGCGCAAATACAGGGTGGCTGATCTCATTACGGGATATGGTGTGTCAGAATCTGTGCGTCATTTTTATAATATTTATGGCGGCGACATCTATGGCAAGAGAGTGATCATTCAAGGCTGGGGCAATGTAGGTGCAGCTGCAGCGTACTATCTTTCTCAAGCGGGAGCAAAAATAGTGGGTATTATAGACAGAGCCGGTGGGCTTATCAAGGCGGAAGGGATGGATGCCGATCAAGTGGCCGATCTTTTCTTTGCAAAAAGAGGGAATTCACTTGTATCCGTTGATGCCCTTTCATTTGATGAAGTCAATCAATCAATTTGGGATGTAAAAGCAGATGTGTTTTTACCTTGTGCAGCGTCCAGACTTGTCACACAAGATCAAGTGGAAAGGATGATTCATGCAGGTGTCAGACTTATGTCGTCTGGGGCAAACGTTCCATTTGCAGACAAAGCTATTTTCTATGGACCCATTGCAGAATATGTCGATACTAGAATTACGTTAATTCCTGACTTTATTGCAAATTGTGGCATGGCAAGAGTGTTTGCATACCTCATGAGTGACAGCAATGTCGACATGTCTGATGAAGGGATATTTAGAGACACGTCAGATGTCATAGGTCGTGCGCTTGAAGCCACGTTTGCCATTCATTCAGAGACGACATTGCTCACAGCAACAGCATTTGCGAAGGCGCTTAAAACATTAAACTAGAAAGTATGGATTATATTTTACTTGCAGTTTTTGTAATCGGCTATGTGGGGATTATTCTCGAGCATAATATTAAAATTGACAAAGCCGCTTCGGCGTTGTTAACAGGAACAGTTTTGTGGGGTTTGTTTGTGACAGGCTATCCAGAAGTGCCGTCACACCTGGTTGAATTATTCTCATCTTTTTCCCATGATGGACATGCCTCTTTAAGTGTTTTCTATGAGCACAGACTTCTTCACCATATGCAGGAGATCTCAAGTATTTTGTTTTTTCTTTTAGGTGCGATGACCATTGTGGAACTTGTGGATGCACACGAGGGATTCAGAGTCATTACAGATCGGATCAATACAAGCAGCAAGGTGAAGTTGATGTGGATTATTTGCATTTTAACTTTTTTCTTTTCCGCCTTACTAGACAACCTGACGACCTCCATCGTGATGATTTCGCTATTGAGAAAGTTGATACATGATAAAGAGACCCGTTGGCTGTTTGCCGGAATGGTCGTTGTTGCTGCAAACGCTGGAGGGGCTTGGTCTCCTATAGGAGACGTGACAACAACGATGCTTTGGATTGGTGGACAGCTGAGCACCTCTATAATTATTGTAAATTTAATTCTCCCCTCAATTGTCGCGCTTTTGGTTCCACTCATCATTCTCACTTTCCGTATTAAGGGTACAGTTACAAGGCCTGTGATAAACCAGGATACAAATCAGGAGCACACAACACGTTTTGAAAGAAATTTGGTGTTTGCATTTGGTGTTTGTGGACTCCTTTTTGTCCCCATATTTAAAACGGTCACACACCTTCCTCCCTTTATGGGGATGATGCTTTCATTGGGTGCCATCTGGTTGCTGACCGAACGTTTACACAATTCAAAGAATCAAGAACAAAAAAAGGACCTCTCCGTGATTGGTGTTTTGAAAAAGATTGATGTCTCTTCAGTGTTGTTTTTTCTCGGGATACTTCTTGCAGTCGCTGCATTACAGGAAGCGGGACACCTTATTTTTGCCGCTGAGTCACTTCGTTCAGCTCTGAATAATGTGTATTTAATTGATTTGTCAATTGGACTTCTTTCGGCCATTGTAGATAATGTTCCCTTGGTTGCTGCATCAATGGGCATGTATGATGTTATTCCAGTTGATGCAGTGACAGATGCGTGGTCTGCCGCATTTGTCAAGGACGGGCACTTCTGGCAGTTCCTTGCGTATTGTGCGGGTACAGGAGGTTCGGCTCTAATTATTGGTTCTGCAGCCGGTGTGGCGGTCATGGGCTTGGAGCGTATCGATTTCATTTGGTATTTGAAAAAGATAAGTTTGCTAGCTATAGCTGGGTATTTTGCTGGCGCAGGGGTCTATATCCTCATGTTTGTATAAACTAGGTTTTAAACCTGTTTGACTTGAAAACGATTGTGATTTGATGTGAATACGTATACGAAATAGAGGAACTTAGGCGTTAGGTTTCATTATAGCGAATACACACATGCTCCATACATTTTTATTACAAGCGAATACGGCTGAGACAGTCACAGATACCATTTCTGAAGTTGATGTGAATATTCTTGAACTTCTCATGGAAGGAGGATGGTATATCATGTTGCCACTGGCGCTCATGAGCATCTTTGCAATGTATGTGTATTTCGAAAGGTATATGGCCATTCACCGCGCGCAAAAAACATCGCCGGATTTCATGCAGCGTTTAAAAGACTATATTTCTCAAGGCCAGATCTCCAGCGCAAAGAACCTGTGTGCGGACAACGATACGCCGATGGCGCGTATGCTCGATAAAGGAGTCTCTAGAATTGGAAAGCCACTCAGTGATATTTCCACGGCAATAGAAAATGTGGGGAAGCTAGAAATTTATATTCTAGAAAAAAACATGAATATTTTGGCGACTGTTGCTGGTGCTGCGCCGATGGTAGGAATGCTTGGAACTGTCATAGGAATGGTGAACGTATTTCTGGATATGGAAGCGGCAGGAACAGTTCAGGTGTCAGATATTTCTTCAGGTACAAAACAAGCCATGGTGACGACCATCGTGGGTCTTATCGTGGGGATTTTGGCTTATATGGCCTACAATCATCTTGTGGGAAAAGTATCGAAGGTGGTGCATAAAATGGAAGCGACGTCTCTTGAGTTTATAGATATTCTTGAAGAGCCAGCAAAAAGCTAACGCACCGAGATGAATTTAAATACGCGAAATAAAATCAATGTAACAGGTGGCATGAATACCATGACGGACCTTGTATTTCTGTTGCTCATTTTTTTCATTATTATCTCAACGCTTGTGAGCAATGGTGTGAATGTAGATCTTCCCCAGAGCAAGGGGACCACCTCTGTAACTTCAAACCTAACGTTGAGTATTCAAGCCGATGGCAGCTACCATTTGAATGGAGATTCTCGCCCCATGAGCAGAGAAGATTTAGAGCCTAAGCTTCGATTGGAAATGGCCAAACAAGATGAGAAGGTGGTCTATCTTCAAGTCGATCAATCTGTTCCTACAGGTCAAACCGTTGAGATCATCGGCCTCGCAAAGGCGAACTCATGGAAAGTGATGTTGGGCGCCAATCCAGCAAAATAATTAAAGATGGTGAAGAAAACATTGCATGAACATAACGAAAAAAAGAATAGGATTCTCGCCGGCGTGATGACGGGGATTGTGTTTTCGGTGGTTCTAATGCTTTGTTTTTTCCTTGTTGCGTTTACAATTCAAGACCCACCTCCAGGTGAGCAGTATGTCGCAGTAGGCTTTGCGGATATGGGTTCTGTCGATGAGGCGGGGGGCGTCACGGAGTCAGAGGTTCCTTCGGAAGTGGTAGAGGAAGTCATCGAAGAGGCAATCACAACACCTTCAGTTGTGGAACCTGTCGTTGCTGAAGAGGTCGTCACACAAACGGAGTCTGAGATTTCTATTCCTGTGGAGAAACCGAAAGAGGACATAGAAATCCCTGTCGTCGAAGAACCCGTGCGGACTTCTGAAGCCGCAAACTTGATCAGATCAAATTCGGCATCCAATGGTGGTGGCGGGTCAGATGGAAGTTCTAGCGGAGTAGGGAATCAAGGTAATGAAGATGGAAAAATAGATGGGGCGGGTGTCGTCTCTGGAGACTTCGGGAATGCCTCTTTAAATGGCGGTTCACTTGTCAATAGACCTCAACTTAAAGAAAAGCCCAAACGGGAAGGTGAAATCCGGATGAATATTGTCGTCGACGCAAATGGCAAAGTGATTTCTGCAAAATTTGACGGTGGGTTGAACTCTACTTTTTCGGATTCAGAACATATCCGATTGGCGAAAGAGGCAGCCTTGTCTGCCACTTTCACGTCAGACCCTTCACGACCGCGCAGGTCTGGGTTTATTACGATTAGATTCGAGTTGGAGTGATGTTGTATGACGAGGCCATAGACATCCTCTTCACAAAACTCCCGATGTTTCAAAGGTCTGGGCCTGCAGCTTATAAGCCAAATTTAGATGGAACGAAGGCGGTATGCGATCTTTTGGGGAATCCAGAAAGGAGACTGAAATTCATTCATATTGCCGGCACAAATGGCAAGGGCACAGTAGCTCATATGGTCGCTTCTGTAATGCAAACTGCGGGATATAAAACGGGCCTCTTCACTTCGCCTCATCTCATTGACTTTCGTGAACGTATTCGTCTCAATGGAGAGAAGATTCCAGAAACGCATGTCGTTGATTTTGTAGAACGGTTCCAGTCGAAATGGGATACGCCCTCTTTTTTTGAACTCACTTTCGGAATGGCACTGCGGTATTTTGCAGATGAAGACACAGAGATTGTCATCCTAGAAACCGGCATGGGTGGGCGTCTCGACAGCACAAACATTATCCCCACGGCTGAAGTATGTGCGGTCACAAACATCGGTTTGGATCACATGCAATTTCTAGGCGAAGACATTCGCAGTATCGCACGTGAAAAAGCAGGGATTTTCAAAAACCAAGTGCCAGTCGTTCTCGGAAAAATGAGGCCAGAAGCCCAATCTGTCGTTTTAGAACACGCATTAAAGATGAGTTGCGAAATGCATTTTGGGAGAGAGGTCCCAGAGTCTGTTTCAGAACTCATCACGTCCCCTTTTGCCTCGGAGAACCTTGCGACCGCATTGAAAATAATTGAGGTGATGCGCCTTCAAGGCTGGGATGTTACTTTGGCATCAGAGCATGAAGGGTTGTTAGAATACAAATCGTTAACTCATCAAAAAGGCAGATGGCAACTCATCCCTGAATCATCTGATGCGTCATCCGTTCTCCTTGATTGTGCTCACAATACCGATGGGATGAATGTATTGGTTCACTCACTAGAACAAGAGCATCCAAACAAGGTTCTGCATGTCGTGTTCGGAACAGTAGCAGACAAAGACCCCTCGCAGGTTCTTGCAATACTTCCAAAGAATTCGGTCATGTATTGGTGCGCCGCCGATGTCCCTCGTTCAATGAATGTTGTCACACTCCATTCCCATGGATTAGAAAACGGGCTCACTGGAAGTAGTTACCCATCTGTGCGTGATGCAGTTTATGCGGCGCGTAAATTTTGCTTCTCAGATGAACGGAGCATAGCGATTGTCTGCGGAAGCGTTTACGTTGTGGGTGATGCGCTTCATCACCTTTAGAACTTGTCTCCGAAGACCTTTGTCAATATTTCAGATGTTCTCGCATCATGATTCAGTCTGATCTCTTTTTCTTGCTCCGCAATGAGGACAAACAAACCGTCAATGGCTTGATGTGTAATATAATCTTCTAAATCAGGGTTGATTTTTTGAGTCAGAGGTATCGCATTGTATTTCGTCACCAATACATTCCATTTTTGTGCCACTTTAAATTGTTGCATGGAAGTGATGACGATCGGTTTGAAGGATGCATACAGGGATTCATTTGTTTCACTTCGTAAATATGTTGTCGCGGCATTGTCTTCTCCTTCTAAAATAGAATAGGCATCTGTGATATTCATGTTTTTAATCGCAAGTCCTAAGATATTGAGCGCTTCTTTCGAAGCCAATTCAGCAGCTTTATTCATCTTTGTTTCAAAAGATTTTATTTGCTCCTCAAAGCCTATTTGTGACAATTTTGTTTTTATTTTCCTTGCTTCTGGTGGGAAAGGAATGCGGATAACGTCATTGTTATTAAATCCATTGACTGCAGATGCTTTTTTAACAGCATATTCAGCGCCATTGCTTAAGGCGGTAGTTAATCCTTCGATCATTTCATTTTCTGAAAGCCCTCCTTCTCCATTCACTACGCCATCAATCGCTCCACCGATCAGTTTCTGGGAATTTTCTTTCGCTTTTTTGAGGAACCCGACTTGAGCTGAAGCAGGACATGAAGCCAAGATGCAGAGCATTGTCATGAAGGGTAAGAGGTGTTGCATTGAAGTCTAATAATTATTGATGAATCAATTCCTATTTCTCAGTGAGATGATATTCAATACTAATATATAACACATTCACATTTACTGATGTGGTTTTTATGGTGGACTTCAAACTATGGAGTACGTTTACATTTTGGTAAAATCAGTCATTATATTTTTATTCAAAGTCATATCATGAATACATTTGAAATCAAATACCAAGGAGATTTAAGAACAACGGCGACGCATTTAGATTCTGGATCTGTCATCAGCACAGATGCGCCAAAAGACAACCATGGACTTGGAGAAACATTTTCACCCACAGATATGGTATGTTCTGCTTTAGCAAGTTGCATTTTAACCATTATGGCCATTGCTGTGGAGAAAAATGATGTTGATATCAAAGGCGCAAAAGCAACGGTTAAAAAAACGATGGGAACGAATCCGAGAAGAATCATGAAGATTGACATTGATTTGATTTTCCCAAAAGAATACGATTCAAAAACGAAAACAATCTTAGAACGAGCCGCTTATAATTGCCCAGTCCATCATACATTGTCAGAAAAGGTAGAAAAAAATATCTCGTTTACTTATTTAAGTGGATCTTATACCACAAGCTGATCTAGAGTCTATACTTCTGATCTAAAATGCGCACGTTTTTTATAAATCCGTGTATAGGAATAACAAAAGCGGAACACTTCTCAGTTTTCCGCTTGGGTGGACCTCTCGGTCCTTATTTCGAACTTTTTAAAATTAGGAATAAACAAAAAGCATAGCAATAATTGCAGCAAGGGATAATATTGAGATTGTATATACCCACCATTTTTTAGGTTTTTCCTTATTTATCTCACTACTAATAGTCATAGTAGTAATCCAAACGAAAAAAGATATTTCACCCAATGGTTCCATGTCTGTTCCATAGAACTCATATAAAACTGAGATGGTTAATCCAATCAATGCTAAAAGAAAACCAACTATCCCTAAATATTTTTTAATCATTTTTTAAATAAAGTGCTCGTGTAAATAAAAACCCACTCATTTGAGTGGGTTTGTTTTTGGTGGACCTCTCGGTCCTAATTTTGAACTTTTCTAGAGAATTAAACTATGCCTTTTTTAGAACTATAATATAACAGTGCAAGAGAAACAAGACCTAATAATATGACTGGAAGAGGCGCAGTCATATTAGAACCTTGCAATACCGCAACTAAGTCTGTAGAAGATACGAATCCAAAGAATACAAAATATAAGAAAGATTGTCTTCTTAAAACTGATTCATCTGTAAAAGACATTGATCCAATCATATGAAATATTACTCCTGTAAATACAAAACTAAGAACTAGAGCAAAATTCTCAAACATCTGCATAGCATCACCAGAGGGGGTGTTACCAAAAGTATCAGATGCTAACATTAGTCTAAATTCTGGTGAAAACAAGCTAATAATGAGAGGCATAATTTGAAATATGCTAATAGCAATAACTATTTTAAAAATTGTTTTTATTTTCATAATTTTTCTTGTTAAGATAGAGAAACCCACTCACTTGAGTGGGTTTCTCTATTGTGGGCGATGAGGGGCTCGAACCCCCGACCCCCTCGGTGTAAACGAGGTGCTCTGAACCAACTGAGCTAATCGCCCTAAAAGGAGGGTGCAAATATAGTAACTACTTCTCATCTTTGGCATGTGAAACGAAAAGAAAAAAAAACATACTGGAGAGGGATTCATTCACCCTTTTTTTTCGATCTGGCGCGTCATCTTGAAGGTGGGGGTAGATATGTAGATGTAGCATACGACCAAGGTCTTGTAAAAGCAATTGATCAGATAGAAAGTTTGAGGCACAGCCTACGAAGAAGTAGCGATTTCATAGAAGTGAATGATTGTGGCGCTGGTAGCAGGGTTTTTAAAGGTAGATTCAGGGAAGTGAAAAAAATAACACGCCATGTGCTTCAGGGTAAGAAGGTTGCATTTGCTTTGCTCAGGGTGTTGATTTTTTGGAGAACGCAAGGGCGCAGTAAAAAGATTTTAGAGATGGGGACCTCGCTGGGTCTCACGACTGCATACCTGGCAGCTTCTGGATGGGACGTCGAAACATGGGAAGGATGTCAACAGACTGCCAATTATGCCCGTAAGAATTGGAAAGCTTTGGGATGTGAAGATCAGATTAAGAGTCAAGTTGGAACTTTTAAGAGCCTAATGGACGATTCGCAAGGGGGGTGGGATGTTGTTTTTCTAGATGGTCATCACGACAGAGATGCGACATTGGCGTATGTTGAGTGCTTGAAAACCAAACTAAACCCAGGGGGTGCAATCTTAGTAGATGATATAGATTGGTCTAAGGGAATGAAAGGAGCGTGGGATAAATTATTAGATGATCCCCATTGGAATGCAACAATGACCTGGAGGGGAAAGGGTTGGTTATTTAACAGAGTTGGTGAAATAGAGCAGCATCTTAAGTTGAGAAAGTCGTATATTTCACTTTCAAAATTTAACAAGATGAAACTATTTACTATTGTGTTTGCTGCGATAACGCTTCTTATGTCTACTCAAGTTCAAGCTCAGGGAACCAAAAATCAAATTAATACGAAAAGCAATGCCGAGAGTTCAACGTCTACTGCAGGTGCTTCTAAGATATTTGGTGAGATGCTCGTCTTTGAATTGAATGGAAAAACAGTCGTTAAGGTTTCGTTCGATCCAATCATGGACAGAATGGGGTCAGACAAAGTGGCACTTGCGTCATCTCAACAAATAGCAAAGTTTAATTTCCAATCTATCGGCCAAGCGCTTAATGTGCTCTCTTCTCATGGATGGATGGTGGAGCATGTTTGGACGACAATGGAGAGAAGTGGAGCAGAGCAACATTTCATCATAAGCCATGAGGTGTCTAAGTTATCTCCCGCTTCACCTTGGCTAAATAAAAACAAGAATAAAGGAACGAAAGGGTAATTTGCCTCTGTGTTTAAAAAACAAAAAAAAATGAAAGGGGGACGGAGAGCGCGGGTCCTTTTTCTTGTTTTGGCGACCTATGTTTTTCTGCAATTGGCATGGTGGGTGAACCTGTTGATCAGTTCTGCAGCAACACTTTTTGAAACCCGTACAGCGTTTAATCCCTCCACAGATGTTTTAGAATCTGCGCTACACGATTGGGAGAAGACTGTGTTAATGGTCACTGCTGAAGGTGTCTTCTTTTCACTTCTTTTCATGTTTGGACTCAGTTGGATATGGCGGGTGATGCGTGCCGATAATTATATCTTAGCAAGAGAACGGAATTTCGTGATGGCTGTGACGCACGAATTAAAAACACCGATTGCATCTACGAGGCTCGCAATTGACACTTTAAAAAGACTTGATCTAGAAGGAGCAGACAGGGACGAGATGTTAGATGTTGCACGGTCGGGGACGCTCAGGTTAGAACGTCGTGTAGAAGACATTCTTCAGGCGACACGTCTAAATTTGCCAGATGCGCTCGTCAGAAGTCCGTTTGATATCACAGAGTTTGTTGAGGATACCGTTTCGACATTCATGCACCTTCAACCCAAAGCGAGTATTTCAGTCACGTTAATTGGTGACTCGGGTTTGCTTCTCCAAGGTGATGAAGAAATGTGGCGTCTTTGTTTGATCAATTTATTGGAAAATGCTATAAAATATAGCCCTAAACACTCCCCTGTCGAGGTGATTTTAGACACATCAACTTTAAAACCAAGTCTCTCAATTATTGATCACGGTCCTGGGATACCTCCAGAAGAACAAAAGAAGGTTTTTGAAGCGTTTTATAGGCTACCTAGAAATAAGGATGTTGAAGGGACCGGACTAGGACTTCATTTGGTCTATAGAATTGTGAAAATGCATGGTGCTGAAATTCAGCTCACTTCAACTGCAGGTGGTGGGGCTACCTTTGTCATCGATTGGCCAGTAAATTGAAAGAGACTTAAGTCATGCATAAGATGGTTAAAAAGAAAGTTGCGCTTGTGATTTTAGATGGGTGGGGGTATGGCGCACAGGATGATTCCGATGCGATTTTTAATTCGCCAACGCCATGTGTGGATGCTCTTCATCAGGATTTTCCTCATGCAGCTTTAAGAACAGATGGTGAATGTGTGGGCCTTCCCGAAGGTCAAATGGGCAATTCAGAAGTGGGACATATGAACATTGGCGCAGGGCGCGTTGTCTTTCAAGATCTGCTCAGAATAAATAAAGCAATAGAACTTGGGTCCTTTCACTCAGAACCCATTCTGCAAGATGCTCTGGAGGCCGCAAAAGAACCTGGAAGACGTCTTCATATTGTGGGATTGGTGTCCCGTGGAGGCGTCCATTCGCAACAACAACATCTTCACTCTATTGTAGATGCGGTGAATAGTGCAGGTGTGCCCGATGCGGTCATTCATGCATTTACCGATGGACGGGATACTACGCCTAAGTCTGGATTGGGTGATCTTAGAATCCTTGAGGCGCATATAAGCCAAACGAATTCTAAGGTTCAGATTGCATCCGTGCATGGACGATATTATGCGATGGATCGAGACAAACGTTGGGAGAGAATCGCACATTCATATCATGCGCTGTGTAAAAATGGTGGGGACGCGTTTGAAAGTGTAGAAGCGGGCATTCAATTATCTTATCAAGACAATATAACGGATGAGTTTATAATGCCCTTTAGGATTCAAGGCGTACAAGGCCAAATTCGTCCCAATGACGTGGTGATCTGTTTTAACTTCAGAACGGACCGTTGTCGGCAAATCACAACAGTGCTTACTCAAAAAGATTTGCCAGAATTTGGAATGTCAGTCCTTCCGCTATATTTCGTCACAATGACGAACTACGACGATAAGTTCGAGAATATAAAAGTCGTGTATGACAAGCCTAACCTAAAGAACACGTTAGGTGAAGTTATTTCAAACGCTGGTTTATCTCAACTTAGAATCGCAGAAACTGAAAAATATCCTCACGTGACGTTCTTTTTTAACGGAGGAAGAGAGGCCCCATTTGAAAATGAAAACAGACTGATGGCGAGTAGTCCTCAAGTCGCCACTTATGATCTCCAGCCTGAGATGTCTGCCTGGAAGCTTGTCGAGTTGGTGTCGAAAGAAATGGCGTCTGAAAGCCCGGATTTCGTTTGTCTCAACTTTGCAAATCCTGACATGGTAGGACATACTGGCGTGTACGAAGCCATCGTTGAAGCCGTTGTTACCACGGATAATTGTCTCGCAGAAGTTCTTAAGGTCGGAAAGGAACATGACTACATGTTCGTCATCATTGCCGACCATGGGAATGCCGACCGTGTTGTCAATCCTGACGGATCTCCACATACTGCGCACACGACGAATCCCGTGCCGATCATCGTTGTCGCTGATGGTGTGCGTTCTGTCATGGACGGCCAGCTTGCCGATGTCGCACCTACTGTTTTAAACCTATTGGGGATAAATCAGCCAAGTGACATGACAGGACGCTCGCTGATTTCCTAAGTGACGTATTATCGCACGATCATGACGTCTCCAGAAAACTTCACGACGCCTTCTACACTGAGGTCAGTGACAACATCACCTATGTATTCTAGAGGATCATCTCCCACATAGTTCACCGAAAGTGTGTAATAGTATGTTCCTTCAGGAAGTGGTGCGTTTTGATTGTTAATCCCTCGCCAAGCACCGATATAGTTTGAATTGGTATAAACCTGAACACCCCATCTGTCATATACGGACAATTGACTGCCAGGATAACCTTGAAGCCCCATAATTTCAAAGGTGTCATTTTTCCCGTCACTGTTGGGTGAGAACACATTGAAGAATTCTAGTTCGCATATCTCTACGCTAATCGTGCTGTAAGCAATGCTTCCACATCCGTCAATAAGCTGTACTTCTATGGACCCGACTCCTCCGCTTCCAGAACTGTAAAGTCCGTCATATAGACCTGTGATGACATCAATGTTGTCTAGGAATGAAATTAATGTCGTATCCAATGAGGCTCCTACAATGCTGACCCAAATCATATCACCGTCCGGATCTTCAATCTCAGTCAAGATTTCACTAAACCCGCCTGTGCCACCTGAAGAGGGAACCGTCGCGTTTTGGCCCAAACAAATGGTTTCATCGCCACCTACAAAATCATCTAAAATGTCCCATGTAATGGTCGCTTCTGTCACAGATTCACATACATCCGTCACAGTGACAGTTGCAGATCCAGGAATGTATCCCGTATTATACGTGAAGGAGTTTAAGGTGTCATTTTCAGCCGTGTTCCACTGAAAATCAAACGGGCTAAAACCGCTCAAGGTGTTAACAGTAAGGTCAATATTTCCAGCACCATCAAGACATCCCACCGGTGAAGTGAATAAAGTGATGGGTTCGGGGTCTAATATGACAATCGTTGCACTTGAAAGAATCGTGTCTCCGCAGTTATTGACGTATTCGTACTCTATTGTTACGGTCTCTGCGCCCTCATTTGCACTGTCATTGTATGGGTCTAGCTCTAAATCAAACGAACTTTCGCCAGGTTCTAAAATCCAAGATGTTGGAATCTCGATGAAGTCACTGCCGTTCACGGCTGTTCCGAAAATATTTAGCGTAATGGTATCCTGAAGGGTGTCATCAGGTCTAATCACAGTGAAGATAGCAGTATTGCATCCCTCTACAACAGTTGTATCGCCAAGGAATACCTCTGCGCCATCAATCGTGGCGCTCGCCACAATGTCAATGGCGTTTGAGCTAAAACTCCCCTCTTCAAGAACCACAAAAGACTCTAAAGCATTGTCAGAACCGTCTGCTATTGCGAGTTTGATGTGATAAACCTCCCCACATTGTACAGACGCAGATGCAGTGAATGTCTCTGTATAACCATTGATGCAGATGCCATTGTTGGCTTGGTTGTCAATGTAGTAAGCTGCGTTTGTGACATTGTTTACCGAGCTAATTGTGACAGGAAGTAGAGGGTCACTGTCTGGAACTGAAGCAATGTTAATCGCGCCGTCTGGAAATCCTGCCGGAGATGCATAAGGTCCTGTAATTCCAGGTCCAGAAAGGAAAAATGCAAAAATATCGTTGTACGAGGAGTTTACCCACTGTAAATACTCATCTGAACCAAATACGTAATTGAATGAAATGCTGTCTCCTCCTGCTTCGAAATCAAATTCAAGAATACATAGATCGTTGACTGAGCTCACGGTGAAGGCTTGATTTATAAGGGGTGGAACAGAATTGGCGACATCTAGAAGATCCTGGTCATTTCCAAGGCCTTGACAGTCGGCACAAAACTGGATGTCCATGCACCCGGGGTCACTAAGGTGTGTGGCATGATCTGTACTAAGAACAAGGCCTGAATTCACAGAAAAAAGACCTTCAGCTCCTGACAGATATCCCAGTTGTTCTTCAGATCCAGTATAGGTGATGTTGGTCGCCGTGACGCCATTTCCAATCAGCACTTCACTGACATACTGCTCGATTGTATAAGGCTGCTCAACTGTGAGTTGAGAGAATGCTGGTATTGAAAATAGACAACAAAATAGCAGTGTGTAAAAAATTCTCATTGGGGTTCGTTTCAATTGTTTCAAACTTACAACTTATTTTCTTTACAAGAAATTTATAAACTTAACTTTGCCCTATGACTCATCCCATTATTCAAGCAAAAAACCTCACGAAACATTACACCGTGGGTTCCACAATTGTAAGGGCGCTTGATGGTTTGGACATAGATATTCATAAGGGATCATATATTGCGCTGATGGGCCCATCCGGATCCGGAAAATCAACACTTATGAATATTTTGGGATGTTTGGATACACCTTCCTCAGGCGCATATTTTTTAAATAACCAAGATGTGAGCCAAGTAGATGATGATGTGTTAGCAGGGATTAGAAACAAGGAAATTGGTTTTATTTTTCAAACCTTTAACCTGCTTCCCAGATACACTGCGCTTGAAAATGTTGCCTTGCCGATGATTTACGCAGGTATCCCGAAAAAGGAAAGGTTGGCCAGAGCAACGCAAGTTCTCCAAAAGGTGGGGTTGGGAGATCGCGTGACCCACAAGCCAAATGAGCTTAGCGGAGGCCAAAGACAACGTGTGGCCGTTGCGCGTGCACTTGTCATGAACCCCTCAATCATTTTTGCGGATGAGCCCACAGGGAATCTAGATTCCAAGACATCAGAGGGGATTATGCAACTTTTTGATGAGATACATCACGACGGAAATACACTAATCTTAGTGACCCATGAAGAGGAAGTTGCCGCAAGAGCTCAAAAAATAATTCGTTTGCGTGACGGAAAGCTTGACGCGGAATACTCGTAATTGCCCTTAATAGTCAAGGGTGGGTCACTTATCTTTGTCTGACATGGAAAGACTAAGAATAACAAAGGTGCTTGAAACTGCACCCTCTGAAGAAAAATTGACGGTTTGCGGTTGGGTGAGGACTTTTAGAAACGACAGGTTTCTTGCAGTGAATGATGGTTCAACTTTAAGAAATCTCCAACTGGTCGTCCAAAAAGAAGATTTTGATGACGACGTTCTCAAACAACTTAATACCGGAGCGGCAATACGTGCGGCAGGTGTTTTGGTTGAAAGTCAGGGAGGAGGCCAAACAGTCGAGCTTCAAGTCGAAGCATTGGAAGTTTTAGGCGGTGCAAATCCTGATGAGTTTCCAATCCAAATGAAGAAGCACTCTCTTGAGTTTTTGAGAGAGAAGGCGCATTTGAGATTTCGTACGAGCACCTTCGGTGCTGTTTTCAGGATCCGCCACCTTCTTCAATTTTCAATCCATCAATTTTTCCATGATAAAGGTTTTTTTCAGCTTCATACGCCAATCATTACAGGAATGGATGCTGAAGGTGCAGGAGAGATGTTTAAAGTCACAACGTTAGATCTTGAAAACGTGCCAAAAACTGAGGATGGGACAACAGATTTCTCACAAGACTTTTTCGGAACACAATCAAATTTGACAGTGAGTGGTCAATTGGAAGCTGAACTTGCGGCGATGGCGTTGGGTCAAGTTTATACCTTCGGTCCCACTTTTAGAGCTGAAAACTCAAACACATCAAGACATTTGGCAGAGTTTTGGATGATAGAGCCTGAGATGGCATTTGCTGACCTCAAGGATGACATGAAATTGGCGGAGGATTGTTTAAAGTTTGTTTTAGCGTATGTCTTAAAGCATGGAGAAGAGGATTTAAAGTTTCTTGAAAACAGAGAGCTCCAAGCTGAAAAACAACTTCCACAAAACGACCGGAATGAGTATTCACTATGCGATAGACTTCGGAATGTGGTGGACAGTGAGTTTGCGCATATGACTTATACTGAGGTGATTGCTGCACTCAGAAATTCAAAGCCATTCAAGAAAAAGAAATTTAAATACCCTTGTGAATGGGGGGACGATCTTCATTCAGAACACGAGAGATGGTTGGTAGAGAAGCATGTTGGAGGTCCTGTTATTGTGACAGACTACCCCTCTGAAATTAAGGCGTTTTACATGCGTGCAAATGACGACGGTAAAACGGTTGCGGCAATGGATGTTCTTGTGCCTGGGATAGGCGAATTAATCGGGGGGTCACAACGTGAGGAGCGGTTAGATGTCCTTAAAAAGAAATGTGCGGACTTTAATATTCCAGAGGATCATGTTTGGTGGTATCTTGAAACAAGAAAGTTCGGTTCTGCCAAGCATTGTGGGTTTGGCATGGGATTTGAAAGACTAGTCATGTATTGCACAGGTATGTCAAATATCCGTGACGTCATTCCATTTCCAAGAACGCCTCTGTCGGCTGAATTTTAACAATGCTAAAACAATCTCTACAACAAAAGCAACTACAAAGACTGTCTCCTCAGCAAATCCAGCTGATGAAACTTTTGCAGGTGCCTACTGTGGAACTAGAAGCTAGAATTAAAGAAGAACTCGAGGCAAACCCGGCCTTAGAAGAAGGCGTGGAGGAGGCTGAGGCTGTCTTAGAAGATGAGACAGAGAAGGATGATGCAATAGAGGAATTCGATTTTGAAGAATACTTAGACGATGAAACGCCGGATTATAAAACAAGCATCAGAAATCATGGCGCTGATGTCGAAGACAAAGACGTTCCCCTTGGCGCAGGTGCTACATTTCGCGAGCTGTTAGTCAGTCAACTTGGGATGGTTTTTCTAAATGACAGTGAGCGCATGTTAGGTGAGCACATTATAGGTCAACTTGATGATTCGGGATATCTGAGGCGTGACTTAGAGAGTATCGTAAATGATTTGGCCTTTACCCAAAACCTGATGGTTGATAAGGAGGACCTTGTCTCTGCGCTTAAGGTTATACAAACTCTTGACCCTGCTGGTGTTGGTGCGGAAAACCTTCAGAATTGTCTTCTCATTCAAATTAGAAGAAAGATTGATAAGCTTCAAGATTCAGTCAATTTTGTAAGACTTCAAGCAATGATTTCTGCTGAGGAAATCCTGAATAATCATTTCGAATCGTTTTCAAAAAAACATTTCCAAGCGATCACCACCAAGCTTGAAATTACGGATGAAGATTTAAGGGAGGCACTAGGTGAAATCACCAAATTAAATCCCAAGCCCGGGAATTCAGGAGGGGAGTCTTCTCGAAATGTGCAACATGTCGTCGCGGATTTCATCCTGAGTATTCATGACGATGAGTTGCAGATTTCACTTAATCAAAGAAATGCCCCAGATCTGAGAATTAGCCCATCTTATAAAGAAATGATGGACACCTACAGCAGCGGCGCAGAAACCTCAAAATCCCAAAAGGAAGCGTTGAGTTTTGTGAAACAAAAGGTGGATGCTGCCAAGTGGTTTGTTGATGCAATTCGTCAAAGACAACTCACTTTGATGAAAACGATTAAAGCGATTGTAGATCATCAGGAACAATATTTTTTAAGCGGAGATGAAACAGATATTAATCCCATGATCCTGAAGGATATTGCCGAGCGAATTCAAATGGATATAAGTACAGTTTCAAGAGTCGCAAACAGTAAATATGTCCAAACACCCTATGGAACCTTTCTCCTTAAAACATTTTTTTCAGAAAGTTTGTCTACCGACAGTGGTGAAGATGTAAGTTCAAGGGAGGTGAAAAGAATTCTTCAGGATGCGATTGCTGAAGAGGATAAAAAGAAACCTCTCACTGACGAAAAACTCGGCGTCATTTTAAATTCGAAAGGATATCACATCGCTCGTCGAACTGTGGCAAAATACCGTGAGCAATTGGGGATTTCCGTTGCGAGATTAAGAAAAGAACTCTGAGTTTCTAGATTGCATGGATACAATCGCAAAACTTATATCAGTCTTTCTTCATCCTTTTGTGATGCCCATGGCCACCTTGTTATTGTTGCTTCACTTTGATTTATATCTTACCCACCGAATTGACATGTTTATCTATTTGGCCATGGTCATTGGAATCAATTCTTTGGCGCCTGCGTTTTCACTGTGGTTTATGTACAAGCGAAATCTCATTTCTGACTTAGACATCAGAAACCGCAAAGAAAGAGTAAAGCCTTTTTTAATTGTGCTTTCTTATTTTACGCTGGCGTATATCTTGACACTCGAAATATCTGGCATTTTTGTCCCTGAGCTCTACAGATCCTTAATGTTGGGATTGGTGCTCTCTATTTTTGTCGGATGGTTAATCACACTTAAGTTTAAAATAAGCATGCATATGCTGGCCTCCGGGGGCGTTCTTGCCGCGATACTCATTGCTTCTCTAAGGTTAGGCACCCTAGATTTACAATGGATTTCGTCTATAATAATTTTGGGAGGCTTGTTGGGGTGGAGCCGACTTTATCTAAAAGCTCATACGCCTGTGGAAGTATATTCAGGGTATGCAGTGGGATTTTGTTGTGTAGGAATGACAATGCTATTGGGGCTTGGCTAATCTGTACTAAGCAACATCTGAAAGAAAGCCGCCGTCATTCTCTGTGTTAGAAATATAAACAGAAAGCGCCTTTTGAGCTCTCTTCAATTCATAAACCAACTCAAAGACCATTCCTGGCAGTTCACTTGTATCTACATTAAATTTAGATCTGTGTTCAATGCCATGGAGCAGATTTTCAGTGTCTCTAAGTCCCAGCATTTGCACACTTGATTTCAATGTATGAGCGACAGTATGTAGGTATGCATAATCTCTAGACTTCACCCGGTTTTCAAGTATCGCACAGTAATCGGGGTTTTGTTTTAGAAATAATTCGATGATACCATTCACCAAACGCCGATTCCCTTGGAATGCATCTTCTAGATATGTTAAGTCAAAAGGGGAAATCATATTATTCCTTACGCATTTAAGTTCAAAAGGTTTCATATTGTATGACTTCAGTCGGAATTCTCTTTATTAGCTTTGAGGTATGCAATTGAAACCTTCTATTTTAGTAACTGGTGGCGCAGGATATATTGGGTCTCATACTTCGGTTTCTCTTGCAAAAGCAGGTTTTAGAGTCATTTTGTTAGATAATTACAGCAATTCTGATGTCAAAGCCGTGCATGGTATCAGATCTCTCATCAACGCTCAAGTACCATTCTATGAAGTGGATTGTAGGGATAAAGATGGTCTGATTAATGTGTTTAGAACAGAACAGGAAATGGGCCATGAAATCAAAGGGGTTATCCATTTTGCAGCACTTAAGTCAGTGGGTGAAAGTGTTGATAATCCTAAAATGTATGAGGAAAATAACATCGTCGGTACAGAGCGATTGTTAGAAGTGATGCGAGAGTTCGATGTTGATAATTTGGTTTTTTCTTCAAGTTGCACGGTCTACGGAGAACCCGAAGTCGTCCCCGTTGATGAAAATGCCCCGTTTTTAGAAGCTGAATCTCCTTATGGATTCACCAAACAAGCTTGCGAGAAGCTGATTGTAGATCACTTGACACCAAATCCTAAATTTAACGCTGTTATTCTCAGGTATTTTAACCCCATAGGCGCACATCCCAGTGCGAAAATTGGCGAATCTCCACATGGAGTTCCTAATAACCTTGTCCCTTATTTATGCCAATCTGTTGCTGGAATAAGAGGTGCCCTGCAAGTTTTTGGGACCGATTATCCTACACCAGATGGCTCTTGTATCAGGGATTATCTACATGTGATGGATTTAGCCGAAGCGCATGTCTCTGCACTTGAATACCTTTTTAAGGATAAGTTGAGGGGAAAGGATACGGGCTGGAGGGCTTATAATTTAGGGACTGGAAAGGGTGCTTCTGTGTTAGAAGTCATAAAGGCATTCGAAAAAGTTACTGGGCGAGGGGTTCCTTATTCAATAGCTGAAAGGAGAGAAGGGGATGTCGTGGCTATTTGGGCAAATGTTTCTAGGGCAAAAGATGAATTGGGGTGGGAGGCAAAACGTTCCCTTCAGGAAGCCTTAAACGATTCCTGGCAATGGCAAAAAAAAAGACCCGATTCACAATGAACCGAGCCTTTTTTTTATGAGTAGGATGTCGTCTTCCAACGATTAATATTAATTCTTGATTACAGTTGTGTGAGTCACCTTTTTACCGTGAACAACACGTAGTGAGTAGAAACCTACATCGTTTAAGTCGTCAGTGTTAAAGTTGACCACTTTGTTGTCTGGGTTGATGTTGATCAAGTCTGCACGAAGAACGTTTCCGGCAAAGTCAAGCAACTGAACGATGACTTTACCTTCTTCGATTCCGTCGATACGAATACCAAGTTCGTTTTGAAATGGGTTAGGGTAAGCAGTTACCTTAAGCTCTGTTTCAGATAAAGATGAAGGCGTATCGTTTGTTTTCTCCTTAACAAGTGCAGAGAAACATGCGTTCGTTTCAAGCTCTGTACCGTTGAAAGTACATGTTCCAAGCGCATCAGCAGGGTTTTCGTTTGCCAATACAGCAAGACGCGTTCCATGGATCGACTTAAGGAAGATTGTGTAATCAGCTCCCTCACGCACTTTTTCGCTCATCGGTACAACCAATAGACCATTTCTCACATTTCGCGCACTCACTTCTTGTGAGAACAATGTGTTGTTACGTGCATCTTTCAAAGAGATTCTTCCTACAAAGTCACCATCGATGTGTTGTATTTGGTAAGAGATCTGCTCAAGGTGACCTGTCGCACACGCTGTAAATGTTTGACCGATTGTTTCACCACTGGTAGCAATACGTCCAGTGTGTGCAGACACCTCAGTGTTACAAAGGCCATTCGCAGACTTTTCAGTAGCAATGCCATTGTCATCGTTTGTTTGACCTGTACGTCCTTCATCATTAGAAAGGCCGTTCGCTTCAACTGTTTTAAAACCAAATTCTCCAACTAACTTTCCACGGTAAGGTGATCCGTCAATTGTAAGTGTTCCCATAGGACCATGCTGAGCACGAAGGCTAAGCTCATATCCACTGTCAGCACTTACATTAAGGATATAATTAAGACCAGATTTAACACGCGTTTCCATCGGAAGAACAACTTGTCCGTCTACAACCTGTCCTTGCTTAAAGCGTGCAATGTCAAGTACCACACCATTCATAGATCGTACTTCAACAGTGTAAGTGCCGCGATCATTTAATGATTTAATGTCTAACGTTACTTCCATTAACTTTCCATCAGTACATGCTGAGAAAATTTGAGTGGCATTAGAACCGTTTAATAAAATTGTTTGGTTTGCATCCTTGACTTTATAAGAGCAGTCATATGCAGATGCTGTACCTTCTAATGCGTTAGTAAGCGCAGAAGCGTCCTGAGCTAGGAGGTTACCAGTAGTAAAAACTGCGAGCGCAGCGAGGGTTGAGTAAAACTTATTCATAATATTTAGATTGATAGGGTTATAAAAAAAAGATTCACTCCCTTTTACTCTTGTCGATCCAAATAAGTTTCATTTTTTGTAAAAATAAATCACAACACCTTTTTAAGTGACTGATTTAAAGTGCTTTGTGTGTAAAAAAAAACATGTGAAATTTTATCCCACCCCCTCATTTATGTACTGCTTGGCCTGCCTATCCTGCGATACTGGGCAGAATCAGAATGGCCCCCTAACGATTCCTTTGTTGGATTCACGAATGAAGTCCAGTACGAAGTCTTTGTCCTCACATACAGGGAATTCAGCATCAGCAACTTTCAGGGCTTGGCTCATATTTACATTTTGAACGTAAAGCGTTCTATAAATATCTTCAATGCGTGTGATTCGATCGTGCTCAAATCCCCTTCTCCTAAGCCCTATTGAATTGACACCTATATATGCCAATGGTTCTCTGGCAGCTTTAATATAAGGTGGGATGTTCTTTCTTACCAATGACCCTCCAGCTACAAATGCGTGCTCCCCAATTCTGACGAATTGCTGAATGCCTACCATTCCCTCTATGATCACCCAGTCATCAATGGTGACGTGGCCAGCTACATTAACAGCGTTTGCCAAAACAACTCGGTTTCCTATCTGAACATCATGCGCTAAATGGACATATGCCATGATCAAGCAATCATTGCCCACTGTTGTTTTAAGTCTGTCCGAAGTCGCTCTGTGAATGGTGACACACTCTCTTATAGTCGTGCGGTCTCCAATCTCTACAGTTGTGTTTTCATCTTTGAACTTAAGATCTTGTGGTTCAGCGCCGATGACTGCACCAGGAAAGATTTTACAATCTTCACCGATGATCGTGCTTTCTAAGATGGTGACATTTGGCCCTATATATGTTCTCGGTCCTACTGTTACATTAGGTCCGATGTATGAAAACGGTTCAACAATCACACCTTCGCCTAATGAGGCGTGTTCGTGAATGAATGCTTGTGGACTGATTTTCGTTGTCATAGTAAGTTTGAAGGTAGTAAAAATAGACTCTACTTTTCAGCGGGTGCCCTGTCCTTGATCACTTGGGCGAGGAGTATGGCTTGAGACACCAAAGTGCCTCTCACATATCCTTTTCCTTGCATATGAACTAATCCTCTCCTCATAGGTGAAATCAATTTGAGGTGGAATACAATTGAATCTCCTGGCATTACTTTTTGTTTAAACCTGACTTCATCAATTTTTAAAAAGTATGTAGACCAAAATTCAGGGTCTTCAACATTTGAAAGTGCGAAGACACCACCTACTTGTGCCATCGCTTCTACTTGCAGTACACCAGGCATCACCGGGTTATCTGGGAAGTGGCCCTGAAAAAAGGGTTCATTGATTGTCACATTTTTAACGCCTGTAATACTTTGATCATCCATTTCAAGAATTCTATCTACCAATAGGAATGGATAGCGATGTGGCAGAAGTTTAGAAATTTGATTTACATCTAGAATTGAATCTTTATCTGTTCTTAGATCGGGTAAATCTTCAAGTTCCAGTATTTGTTTGTCAAGTGCTTTGGCAAATTCCACATTTGCTTCATGTCCGGGACGTGCCGCAAGCACATGTCCATAGATATAATAACCTGTCAGTGCAATATCACCAAGTATATCGAGTAGCTTATGTCTCGCAGGTTCATTAGAGAAGTGTAACGGAGATGTACTCACAACCCCTGCTTCATCTTCCACCACTCCCAATTCTTTTCGACCCATCGTGTCAGCAATGGATTGCAATTCGTTTTTTGAGTATGGCCTTTCCGCAAGAACGATTGCGTTACCGACATCACCTCCTTTTATCAGCCCTTTGTCCGCCAATTCTTTAAGCTCCTTCATAAAGACAAACGTCCTGCTCGGTGCAATTTCTTTACTGAAATCACTGAGCTTTTCAAGTCTAGCATGTTGCGTCCCAAGAACAGGACTGTTGTAATCGACCATAACTGTTAGACGGAACTCATCTTCTTTGAGAGGTACGAGTAACATTTCGACATTGTTCTTTTTGTCTGTATAACTTATGTTTTTTCTAACCTTAAAGAATCTTCTGTCTGCCTCTAACTCGGTGGTGCCGACTTCTTCAATGCCATTGGTAAATGCAAGTGCACTGCCATCTATAATCGGGACTTCCTGTGCGTCCAGTTGAATTAAAGCATTGTCAACACCGGCTGCGTATAATGCAGCGAGTATATGTTCAGTTGTATTTATGACTACACCACCTTGAGATAGTGATGTGCATCTAAATGTAGAAATGACATTTTTTGTGCAGGCTTTAACAATGGGATGGCCTTCAAGATCGATACGTTGGAATTTATATCCATGATTTGCCTCTGCGGGTTGCACTGTTAAAGTACACATTTTTCCAGTATGCAGTCCAACTCCCTTAAAGGTCATTGTACTTTTAAGTGTGTGCTGCTTAGTTGAATGAATCATGTATTTTCTTTTTCTTTAATACGCTCTGCCCTAACAAGCTTACGAAGCGCTATTTGGAACCTCTGGAATGCTTTGATGGGCATTGCGGGATTCCCTTGATATGTGCCTTTTGGATGCAGTAAGCTCGCAGAGACACCAGATTTTGCTGCGATTCTTGATCCATTTGCTATTTTAAGATGCCCGCCTATTCCCACTTGCCCTCCAATTAAACAGTGTGAGCCGATTGTCGTTGAGCCAGCGATTCCAGTTTGGGCCGCGATGACTGTTTTTTCACCGATGACCACATTGTGTGCGACCTGAATAAGGTTATCTAGCTTGCACCCATTGCGGATAATTGTAGAGCCCAGTGTTGCTCTGTCCAAAGTGCATAAAGCACCGATATCACAGTCGTCCTCAATGACAACATTTCCCGTTTGAGGGATTTTTGCATACGATCCATCTTCTTTTGGCGCAAATCCGAAGCCATCGGAACCGACGATCGTGCCGCCTTGTATTGTACAACAGTTGCCTACAATACATCGGTCTAGAATTCTCACGCCTGAATGAAACATGGCGTCTGAACCTATCGTGACATCTCGACCTATATATACGTTTGCACGAAGTTCAGATCTATTTCCGATTACAGCACCTTTGTCTATGACGACTCCAGGACCTATGGCACATCCCTTTCCTATGGTTGCATCAGGGTGGATGATCGCCGATGAGTGCACGCCTTCATCTCTCTTTAAAATATTGTCATACGCATCAAGCAAAGTTGCAAATGCCCTGTATGGATCTTCAACCTTCACCAACGTGATCCCAACTGGCAACTCTTTCTTTGGTCTAAAGTCCATTTTAACCACAACTACAGTAGCGCGACATGAGTACACGAATTTTTCGTACTCCATGTTTGCGAGAAAAGTCACTGACCCTGGGCCAGCGGATTCTATTTTACCAAGCCGACGAACCCTCGCTTCTGGGTTCCCAGAAACAGACCCTTCTAATAGTATCGCTAATTCTGCAGCAGTTTGTTCCATAATTAAGGCAAATATATTTATTAGCAGCTTGTTAATTCATATCTCTTACGGAATTGCTCCCACAAGATTGTGAACTCTTCGCGTTCCCAGGTAAAGCTCCAATCTACATCTCCGGGATTGCGTAACAACACGTCCTTAACGTTGCCATTTATGTTTTTCTTGTCTTTGCACATTTTAAGCCAAATCTCTTTAGAACCCCACATTTTCTCACGGTATCCAATGATGTCGACAATCCACTTGATTAATTCTTTGGCCATGGCATCATTAAACCCCATTTTTATTACTGAAACTTCAAGTGTAAATACGATCCCCCAAGCGACCGCAATGCCGTGCTTAATTTCTGATTCGGTAGAAGCATCTAACTCAAGACTTTCAATGGCATGACCGACGGTATGTCCCAGATTTAAAAGTACGCGCTCACCATTTTCTTTGACATCTCTCCGCACAATACCTTCTTTTATATTTCCAGACTCTATGATGAGGGGGGCTAGGCTCGCGATATTGGGTTCTGCGTTTTTCAATTGTTCAAGATGCGATCCGCCTTTAAGAAGCGCATGTTTAAGCATTTCTCCCCACCCACTCTTAATCTCATCTTGTGGTAAGCTGTCTAGCCACTTGAAATCTATCCCTGTCAGTTTTGGTTGATGAAATGTCCCAATCTGATTTTTCAGTATCCCTACATTACTTTCGAGATTAATGCCATTCTTTCCACCTATTGCAGCATCTACCATGCCCACAACTGTCGTGGGAAGAATGACGAGATCAATTCCTCTTTTATATGTACTGGCTGCAAAGCCTCCTAAATCACTAATTGTTCCACCCCCCAAACAAATAAGCACACTTTTTCTGTCTGCTCCAACGACATCTAATTCATTGTAAATTTTGATAAGATGTTGGTGCGTTTTAATTTGCTCCCCTCCCTTGATCTTAAGCAGGTGTGTCTTATTCTTGATTTTACACACCTTCATAATGTCCATTGAGTAGCTGTCCGGTAAATTGCTGTCAGCAAGTAAAAATACAAGAGATTTTTCTCGGATGTGACTTTTGAGTTCCTTCCTCCAAGATGTCGATCGAACACTATTCATATTGTTTCCCAATTATTCTAGCAAAGTAAACACAACTTGGTTTTTTTAAGTGAATCTATCGCTACTAAATCAACACTTTCAAGGTGGCTCAGCAGCGATCAAGAAAAAAGCCCCGCACATTTGTGGCGGGGCTTGTTTCTTTTGTGGTACTACCGGGATTCGAACCTGGGACACACGGATTTTCAGTCCGTTGCTCTACCAACTGAGCTATAGTACCGAATAAGAGACGGCAAATATAGTGTTTTACTTCTTAGTAAAAGTGTATAGTCTGAAAAAATAAATCTTGAATTATTTGAGGGTGAGACGGCTACTGGTGTCTGTCACATGTTTTTCATTTTAAGTAAGTTCTATTAATCCATGTGTTTTTTTGATAACGTTTATCCTTCGCGAATATGAACAAAACATATAATGTCACACA
>MDSV01245268.1_pt1 | contig 36634 bp, 35 predicted proteins | sample 810851 | NCBI WGS metagenome assembly MDSV01 (sample SAMN05326640, study PRJNA326480) | marine metagenome | isolation source: seawater | place: Atlantic Ocean: North East | collected 2012 | reverse complement strand
CACCGTTAAAGGATATCATATTCCTAATAATTTAGATAAAAATTCATTAGTTGTAACTACAAGTATTTCGGGAAATACAAGAGAAACATTAGCAATCCTGGAAAATGCAAAAAAAACAGATGCGCATATAGCTGCTTTTTCTTCTGGTGGGGATATAGAGAATTTTTGTTCAAAAAATGACATATTTTATCAAAAAATTCCAATGATTCATTCACCTAGGGCATCATTTACAAAATTTCTATTTACAATGCTAAAAAGTCTTGAACAATCAATACCGATCAAATCAATTAATCTTTTAGAAGCAGTAAATGAATTAGAAAAAACAAAAAAAACGATTTTTTCTGGAAATTTGAAAGAAGATAATACTTCATTAGAACTTGCTAAATGGATTAATGATATTCCATTGATTTATTATCCATGGGGATTACAATCAGCAGCAATACGCTTTAAAAATTCCTTACAAGAAAACTCAAAAATGCACGTTATAACAGAAGATGTGATAGAAGCCTGTCATAATGGAATTGTTGCATGGGAAAAAAAATCAAAAATAAAACCAATTTTGATTAGAGGAAAAGATGATTTTATTAAAACAAAAGAAAGATGGCAAGTATTAATTGAATTTTTTGACAAAGAGAATATTGAATTTTTTGAGATCAATTCAATTTCAGGAAATATTTTATCAAAAATTGTGAATCTAATATTTCTGTTCGATTATTGTAGCATATATCATGGAGTTTTAAATAATATTGATCCATCACCAGTTAGATCAATAGATTATATCAAAAATAAATTATAAATTTTTTTCAACAAAATCACAGATTATATGATAAATAATTCGATGCATTTCCTGAATTTTTGCAGTATCCGTAGAGTTTATGACGATAGGTATATCGACAAGTTCTCTAACCATTCCACCATTATTACCTAACAATCCTATAACTAATGCACCATTTTGTTTTGATGCATTAATTCCTAATTCAATATTTTTGGAATTACCACTTGTAGATATTGCAATTACAACATCTCCAGAATTAACTAAACTTTCACATTGACGACTAAAAATATTATCAAAAGAATAATCGTTAGAAATAGAAGTTATTATCGAAGTATCAGTTGTTAATGAAATTGCCGGTAAAGAATTCCGTTCTTTTTTGAATCTACCAATAAATTCAGCGGCGATGTGTTGAGCATCTGCTGCACTACCTCCATTTCCAAAAAGAATAATTTTTTTCTGATTTTTTAAACATTCTATAATTTTTTGGATAGATTCTTCAATTTCATTTGAAAGAGAAGTAGAATTATGAATTATATCTATACGAGACAGAATTGATTCTTCAATTAAATTTTTCATTTTATAATATCAAGTAAGAATCTCTCTTAATTTCTTTTTAGCAGGTAATTCTGATTCCCAAATACGTTTTTTTCCATTACCCAGCATTTGATCAACAATTCTGATATCTCTAACTAATCTATGTAACCCATCAGGTTCAAGAGAAGCTGCTTGATCACTTCCATACATTGAACGATCAAGTGTAATATGCCGTTCAATAGATGTTGCTCCTAGTAATACAGCAGAAAGACTTACGATATATGATGAACTTTCATGACCACTATACCCTACATTACATTTGAATTGTTTTTTTAAAGTTTGAATTATTTTCAAATTCGCTTCAGATACCGGCATCGGATATGCACTATGTGAATGCATTAATTCAAAGGGACATTTGAATTTTTTAAAGATCTTTACTGCAGTTTCAATTTCTTTCATTGAGCTCATTCCAGTTGAAATGAAAGTATATTTTTTTTCTTTTGCAATTGTTTCCAAAAGTTTTGTATGAATTAACATTGCAGAAGCAACTTTGTTATATTTTGTTTTGAATTTTCTCATAGATGTTTGACTATCAATATCCCAGCATGATACGTACCATGGAATTTTTCTAGATTTACAGTATCTATCAATTATCTTATATTGTGATATTGAAAATTCTAATCCATTTTTTTGTGCTCGTTGGGTTTTTCCCCATGGGCTATCACGCGGAGAATCTAAGAGTTTTTTTGAATAAACTTTTTCAACCGAGCGTTTCTGAAATTTTACCGCATCACAACCAGCTGAAACTGCAACATCAATTAATTTTTTAGCAGTATCAATACTTCCATTATGATTAATGCCAATTTCAGCGACAATAAAGACCATTATTACTTTTAAAAAATTGCTAATTAATATAACTTAATACCAATTTGTTTTCTTAGGAAATTTTGATTGAAGAATTAAGTCAGCTAATTCTCTAAATGCACCATTTCCTCCAGAATTTTTGCATACGTAGTCTACCATTTTTTTTACTTGAGATATTCCATCAGATGGTGATGCAGATATTCCGACTTTTTTTAGTAAATTAATATCATTTACATCATCACCAATAAATGCCATTTCTATTGGGGTTGTATCAAAAAAATCACAGATACTTTTTAATTTTTCTTCTTTAATTTTTGCACCAGAATATACTTTTGTTATATTCATTGATTTTGCCCATGACTTTGTGATTTTGGATGTTTCTTTTGTTAAGATTATTGTTTTAATATTATTTCTCAATAATAAATTGACAGCCATACCATCACGTACATGAAATTTTTTTAATAATTCACCAGTACTAGAGAAATAACGACCACCATCAGTTAGAACACCGTCAACATCAGTTACAACTAATTTAATTTTTTTACATTTTATTTTTAGTGAATTCTTCATTTTAAACAAATTCACCAGGTGATTGATTTATTCCCACATCTTTTTCAAGAATTTCAATTTCTTTTACCATCTTTTCTTTTTTACTTTGTTCATATGCAATATTTTCAAATTCAACATTTCTCAATAGCATTGACCCTAGTGTTCTTGATAAAATTTTGCCAATACCGTCAACATCAGAACCTCTTTCAGCAATTTGTTCCTTAATCATTAATTTTTTTTCATCATTTGTAAAGAATCTAACCTTAACTGATTTTTCTAATTTTTGTGGCAAAATTTCAAAATCTTTTTCCATCAAAGTCTTAAAATCATAATTAAATTCAGATTCATATTGTTTTTCGTAATCAAATACATTTCTTTTTCTTAATTTACTAAATTCTTTTAGTTCGTTCAGATAATCTTTATACTGTAAATATGCCTGATTATTCTTAATTTTTAACATTTCTTCAATAATTTTGAATACTTCATCATGAATACTGTCGGATAATTCTAAGGCTGCAATTGCTCTATGTCTAAATAAAACATTTTTTCCTAATTCACCTTTATAGTATCTATCAATTACGGTTCTGTCTGATTTTATGAATTCCCTTAATTCATCTTTAGAATCCCAAAGTTCAGTTCTTGTATCATTATAAAAAGAAGAATACAATGCTAATAGTTTTTCTGAGAACTTTTCTTTGTTTTTATGCAATTGCCTTAGTACATCTGAAGCCTTGATTCCAAAATTTTCTAAAAATCTATACATTTCAACTAAAACCCTATCCTGATAAAATAATCCTTCAGTTAATGCAAACAATCGGCATTCGTAATAATCTTCAATCGGCAAACTCTCAGTTGTAACACAAATTTCCTCAATTTCTGCACATAGAATTTCTTTTCCATCAAAATTGTATACACCGTAACATTTTGGAAGAACTCTAAATTTTGTTCCCATTTTCCATTGATCTCTTGAAGATTTTGAACCCATTTCAGAACCTTCTAAAATCATACATTGATACATTGAGATTAAATTCATGTCAGAATCAGCTAATTTCAAAACAGTATCCATATGTTTTTCCTTCGAATCACCAGGTAAAGCTAAAATTACTTCAGAATATGTATTTGCACTCATTTTATTTCCTGCTTTTGTCATATCAAGTAATTGATCCTCCTGAATGTTTTTTCGTTTAATTTTTGTCAAAACCTCTTTATCAAGTGATTGAACTGATGCAGCTAAACTCATACTTCCTTTCAAAATTTCCGCACATTTTAGAACCTTAGGTTTGTTATTCTTTCCTGTAGAAACTTGAATATAATATGGATAATTGAATTTCTCTTTTATGTTCGCTATTGCATTTGAAATTTCTATGTCTTGATTATACATACCAAAATTTAGATCTGCTAATGTCAGAACTTTACCTTCATAATGTGTTGCAATATACTCTAGTTCTTTTTCAAATCTAGAGACTTCTTTATAATAAACACGTGAACGATCTTTAATACCATCAACACAGAATGTGCAAGTAAATGGACAACCTCTATTTGATTCAAGTAACGGTGAAAGTTTTGAATCAGACAAGAATTCATCAAGATATCCTTCCAGATAGGGTGAAGGAATTGAGTCTAATTTTGGGATGCGAGGACTGAATTCACTAGATTTGAATAATTTATCATTAACAATTGCAAAACATCCTATGACATCAGTTGTTTTAATTGTGTTTAGATCACGTGTTTTGTGCCATATGTCAATAATTTTGGTAAATGATTCTTCTGCTTCTCCAATAATGTATAGATCCACTTCAGTATGTTGTTTCAACCATTTTTCTCTACTTGGATCATCTAAAGGGAAATTAGGACCACCAAATATTATCAATGTGTCCGGGTCTTTAGATTTTATTTCACGTGCCAATTCACATGATAATTCCTTATTCCAAACATAGTTAGAAAATCCAACAATTTTTGGTTTATTAGATAAATACCATTCAATGAATTTTTTAGGATCCTTGAAAATTTTCACTTCAAAATCATCTTTGTTTTCAGAGAAATGCATTAAGTAAGATTTGATTGAGGCTATAGGATATGGCATTAAGTTTGTGGCATACGAACCAGTAGCAGTATGTGTTAAGTCACAAATTCCAATCAAATCTTTAGACATAATAAAAAAAAGCAATTTTGCTATTTAGTACTTGCGATGGTTTAGAATGAATAAATGTTCAATATTTTATAGAATTATTTTCTTTTAGATAATACATAGATTCCAATGGCTCCACCTTCTTCTGATAATTGGGTTATTGGCACTACTCTCTGATTTATCCATTTTAAGAATAGATCAATTTTTTGCTGTTTAACATTCATTTTCATATCTTTGAAAACTTTTGGTAATCTCTGTTTTAGATCAGCAATTAGTTTATCACCACCACCCCATGAATGTTCAATAGTTTTCCAATTAAGTTTCAATTCTAATTGTTCTGCCCATTTAATAAAATCAACAGGTGTCAAATAATGAAGATCCGCCAATGTTATTGGAGCATCAAATAATGCCCATAATGTCATTAAAATAAAACCACGAGGATTTGCCCAATTTGGACTGGTGAGAATTATTTTTCCTCGTGGCTTCAAATGGCTTTTAAATTTTTTCAACATTGTATAAGGTTGATCCATATGTTCTAAAGTTCCAATTGAAATTATTACATCATATTTCCCAGAAATTTTTTTAGAAACATCAACTTTTTCGTATGATAAATTTGGATGACTATACTTTGATAATGCGGTTTCAATTGCAGTGGTAGAATAATCAATTCCTTTTACTTTACCACCTTTTTTTGCTATCATGTAAGCTAATTTTCCTGTTCCACAGCCCACATCAAGAATAGTTTTACCGGTCCATTGATCTATTTTTAAAACTTCTTTAAATTCATCAGTTTCCCGAACTCTATTCTTTTTTTTAAAAGTCTTGTCATAAATTTTTTTTAATTTTATATTTTGATTCATTTTCATTTTGATGATAATTTTTTAAATTGTTCAATCTTTTTAATATGTTCATTTGTCACTTTAAGTATGATTTCTTGATTCTCATCTATGAATGATTTCATATCTTTAGCATTAATTTCAGCATCAAGAAGATTTCCATTATAGTAAAAACTTCCACAATATTTTGATACAAATTGCATATAATCAAATTCAAATGAGTTCTTTTGGTATAATTGAACAAATTTATCTAAATCATCTGCAACAACTTTTTTCTGAAGACTTTGTTTAATTTTTTCAGGAAGATCTTGTATATTATTTACAAATTCAGTAGATGGAAGAACTGAGTAATCCATTTCACTTAGAATGATTGATGGTATTTGATAGAAATTTGCTTCTAAACCACTTGTACCTCCAATTGTAATAACTAATGAAGATTTTTTCAAAATCTCATTTGATGAAACTTCGGGATGCATCAAAAATACATTTGGTATATCCATTATTTCTTCATATTCTGATATATTTCTCCACTCTCTAGTTTCTTGTGCAGGATGTTCTTTTACAATTAATTTATACTCTATAGGTAATGATTGTACAATATTTCTGATCAACTCAATTTGATTTATATAAAATGGTGCAGCTATCAGTAAATTTCTTTCTTGTTCAATATGTAAAGGATAATAAACTAATTTGTAATTTTTAGGAATTTTCTTTAATAATTTTTTATCAATGAATGATTTTCGATTACGCACAAGATTATTTTTTTTTATTTCATTTAATACAACTTTAGAGCGTTTTCTACCGTAGTATGTATAATGTGTTTTATTAGTAGAATAATTATAAAATAAGAAATTACTTACTGCTTGTATTTTAGTTAGTTTAGAACCACCAAAACTTTTTTTATAATCATCAATTTGTTTTGAAATATTAAATGATTGAAAATTATCTAATAGTTCATTAAAATTTCTACCCATACTTTCAAAGCTATTTAATTGTGGTTCAAAATCTAATTTGTTTACTTCTTGAGATATTACACATCTATGACCAAATTTAGACATGTAAATCACTAAAGTTTTGATATCTTTTTTTCTACACATCTCATAAAATAATTGATGATGATGAAATGCAGTTAATGGAGTTAGAAAGAAATCAGGTTTCGCTTTATCAATTATTTCTTCAAATAATCTACATTCGTATTCTAAAATATTCAAAATTTCATCTGATGAGAAATTATAAAAATCATTGAATCTATAAAATATTCTTTCATTTATTGCTAATTGCTGAAGGTTTATGTCATATTCTTTTTCAAATTTTTTTAGGTAATCTAAATTTGGTTTCTTAGATAAATCTTTCAAATGTTCATGAAAATACCAAACATTTTGGAAATCAACAAATTTTTGATTCTGAAAAAAAATTTTTGGTTTATTTGGGACATCAATAATTGCATTAATATCATATCCAAATTTTTTATTTAAAAAATGGCTCATGCAAAAATGTAATACATCTCCACTAAGCCATACAAGTAATTTATCTTTCATTTTAATTCTTTAATGTCATTTTGTTAAAAATTACCTTTAAAACTTTCACGAATCATTTCTTTTAATTTGATCCTAGAATTAAATAGATAGAAGTAAAATTATTCTTCATGATTGGGTGTATTATTCAGGCTAGAATGGGCTCTTCTAGATTACCAGGTAAAGCTATGAAAAAGCTCAATAATGAAATTCCTATGTTAAAATTCCAACTTGAACAATTAAAATTTTCAAGATATATTAATAAAATAATAATTGCAACAACCACACTAGAAAATGATAATTTCATTATTGATTTTTGTGAACAAAATAATTTAGAATATTTTAGAGGAAGTTCAGAAGATGTACTTGATAGATATTATAATTGTGCAAAAAAATTTGAATTTCCAATAATAGTTCGTATTACATCGGATAATCCATTGATTGATCCAGAAATTGTTGATAAAGTAATTAACGAATTTCTCAATTCAAAATGTGATTATATGACTACTGAATATCCAAAAACATTTCCTTTAGGATTTGCAGTAGAAATTTTTAATTTTAAGTCGTTAGAAAAAGCTTGGAAAGATTCAAGATTACCTTCTGAAAGAGAACATGTAACTCCATATTTAATTAAAAATAAAGACCTCTTTGAACATAAAAATTATTCTTATCATCAGAATATTTCACATTTACGCTGCACGGTGGATACTGATGATGATTTTAAATTAATTGAGAAAATTATAAAAAAGATTGAAACAAGACCTATTCATCTCATCAATGTTGTGGAATTATTTCAAAATGAACCAAGATTAATTGAAATGAATAATCATATTAAACATGATGGATATGAAAGATCATTAAAAGATGATGAGGAATTTTTAAAAAATACTAGCCATGAAAAAAATAATTAAATTATTTAATCCCGTAACTGATCTATCTGAAAGAAGAGTACTTCTAAAAACATTGGATAGTAAATTTTGGGCTTCTGGTTCAGGCTCCGGAAATGTACAAAAATTTGAAAGTAAATTTAAGAAATATGTATCTGCAGATTCCTGTGTAGCTGTAAACAGTGGAACCGCAGCATTGAATCTGGCATTATCATTATTCAATATTAGAAATAAAGAAGTGATTTTGCCATCTATGAGTTTTGTTTCAACTGCACATGCAATTGTAGAAAATGGAGGAAAACCTATCTTTGTTGATATTGAACCCAAATCACTTTGTATTGATCCTGAGAAAATTAAAGATAAAATTTCAAAAAATACTATTGCAATAATGCCAGTTCATTTTGGTGGGATGCCATGTAATTTAGATAAAATTTTAAAAATTGCAAAGAAGAATGGATTACATGTTATTGAAGATGCAGCACATGCGGTAGGAACAAAATTTGGCAAGAAAAAAATTGGTTCACATGGAACTGCTGTTTGCTTTAGCTTTCATCCTGTAAAAAATCTTGCAATGCCTACGGGAGGATTAATTGCAATAAATCATAAAGATAGTACTAAATTTCAAAAATTATTATTTTCAAGAAGATGGTGTGGAATAACAGATAGAAACGACACAGATTATGATGTAAAGGAATTAGGTTGGAATTACTACATGAATGAGTTTTCAGCCGGAATTGGTTTAGAACAATTGAAGAAATTAGATAAATTCAATGAAATAAGAAAAAAGATTGCAAAACAATATTTCAACAAAATAAATATTGAATCAAAAATGTCATTTAATGAAAAATGTTCTTATCATTTATACTGGATTTTGGTTAAAAATCGTCAGAGATTTAGAGAAAAATTGTACAAAAATGGAATTGAAACTGGAACACATTACAAACCAATACATCTAATGAGTATGTATAAAAAAAATATTTCCTTACCTGAAACTGAATCTGTAGGAAAAAAAATTGTAACAATACCAATACATCCTAATCTTAAAAAATCCGAAATTAAGAAAATTATAGACACTATTAATAAATCACTTTAGAAATTTGAGAGTATGAAACCCATCTATAAAAAAATTAGAAATCCATCCGAAGTTTTCATAATTGCTGAAGCAGGTTCAAATTGGAAATGTGGAACTAAGAAACAAGATCTAGCCCAAGCTAGAAAATTAATTAAAACTGCTTCTGTTTGTGGTGCAGATGCAATAAAATTTCAGACCTATGATTCGAGTGTATATGTAGAAAATGCGGGGATGAGTAATTATTTGTCTAAAAAAGGAATAACAAAAAGTGTCAATGAAATTTTTGATGAATTTTCTATGTCATACAAGATGTTACCTTTACTGAAAAAAATATGTCAAGAATATAGTATTGAGTTTATGTCTACACCTTTTTCAATAAAAGATATTCATGCAATAGATAAATTTGTGAATATTCACAAACTTGCATCTTATGAAATTAATCATATTCCTATGTTAGAGGCATTAGCAAAAACAAAAAAACCGGTAATAATTTCAACTGGTGCGTCTACACTTGAAGAGATTAATTTTGCAATAAAAACTATGAAAAAATTTGATAATAATCAATTATGTTTACTTCAATGTACATCAAAATATCCTGCAAAAATTAACTCATTAAATTTATCAGTAATATCTAATTTTAAAACTAAGTATAAGATTCCGGTAGGATTATCAGATCATAGTACTGATCCTCTAATTGCGCCTATTACTGCTGTAGGACTTGGTGCAACGATTATTGAAAAACATTTTACATTAGATAAATCATTAGAAGGACCTGATCATTATTTTGCATTAGACCCAATTGAATTAAAAACAATGGTTACTGCACTAAGAAATTGTGTTATTTCTATTGGAAATCCAGTTAAAAAAATACATGATGATGAGAAAGAGCTTAGAATTTTTGCACACAGAGCAATACAAACAACGAAAAAAATCGAGATTGGTGAAAAATTTATTCTTGGAAAGAATATAGAGATTCTTAGGCCTGGAAATAGAAAAAGAGGAATAGATCCTAGATTCTTAAAAAAAATTATTAATAAAAAATCACGTAAACAGATTAAATCTGGTGATGGGGTTACACTAAATGATATTTAATTTTTTAAATTAATTATTGAATATGTTAATACCTTCCACCATTTTCCATCTCTCCACAGATAATCTCTCATCTCTACTTCTTTTTTGAAATTTAATTTTTCAAAAAGTTTTAAAGAAATTTCATTATATTCAAATATTTCTGCTCCAATTCGGTGTAGTCCCATTTTTTTAAATCCATAATCTACTAACAATTGTAATGCTTTTGTGCCAAGACCTTTCCCATGCAACTTAGACTCACCTAAAATTATTGCGATATCTGCATTTTTATTTTTATTATCGATATGTATCAAACCACCTACTCCCACAATTTTATTTTTATATTTGAAAACAAACATTTTACTTTTTGATTCTTTTTGATTTATTTCATCAAACCATTTTTTTTGATGTTCCATATTCAACAAAAAATATTGAGTATTAAATTTCAGAATATCATGATTGTTTCTCCATTTAACGATAACCGATAAATCGGCTTTTTTAATTCCACTTAGTTCAATTTTTTCATTCATTTTAAAAATTCTATGAAATTATTTTGATTTTTTAATTAGTGAATAAATAAATGAATCATACCATCTTGAATTTCTCCACAACTTATCATGTAATGTGCCTTCTTTTTTGAATTTCATTTTTTCAAATAATTTTATATTTTCAGGAATAGTTTCAAATATCTCAACCCACAATCTATGCAAATTTAATTCATCAAATCCATATTTTATGAGGGTATCCAATGTATCTTTAGCCTCTTTTGTTTTTTGCCAATTATTTATAGAAATAATATTTGAGATTTCTGCATGTCTATTTTTCCAATCAATGTATGTCAAACCACAGACTCCAATTAATTTTTGCTTTTTAGTTTCAATCCCAAACATTATTGCACTAGGTGGATTTTGTTTATGAATAGACTCAAACCAATTTTTTTGATTAATCATATTTAGTAATCTAAATTCTCTGGTATGAATTCTAGTTTTTTTATCATTTCTCCATTTCTTTAATAATTCTAAATCTTCTTTTTCTAAAGCACGTAAATTAACAATTTTTCCTTCTATCATTACATTATTTTTTTACATACCTACAAAAATCTTATCATTGAATTATCACCATAGGATAATTGAGTAAGTCTAAAAAATAGGATAAATTCAAATTAATTATGAAATATGTTATTTGTGCTTATCGTGATTATGGAATCAAGCTTTTTGAAAATCTAAGAAAACAATTTGATTTTACTCTAATAAAATCAAAAAAACAATTAACATACAATTCAATAAAGAGAATCAATCCTTCAATTATTTTCTTCCCCGATTGGTCATGGAAGGTACCTGAAGAAATTGTTAGAAATTTCAAATGTGTGTGTTTCCATGAAGCACCATTACCTAAATTTCGTGGTGGAAGCCCAATACAAAATCAAATTTTGAGAGGAAAGACAAAGACAAAGACAACTGCATTTATAATGAATGAAAAAATTGATGCAGGAAACATAATTTTACAAAAAGATCTTTCTTTACAAGGTTCATTACAAGAAATTTTTTCACATATGTACAAAAATGATTATTCAATGATACTAAAAATTATTAACGGAAAATATAAAGAACGAAAACAAATTGGTACACCTACAACGTATAAAAGACGTAAACCAGAAGATAGTGAATTAAAAAATCTTAATCATACAAAAAAATATCTTTATGATTTTATTCGAATGTTAGAAGATCCATATCCTAATGCATATATGAAAATTGGGAAAAAGAGACTTATCTTTAAGAAAGCTTTCTATAATAATAATAAACTTTCAATACAAGGTGAAATTGAATGAAAGTTTTGATAATTGTTGCTCATCCAGATGACGAAGTATTAGGTATGGGAGGCACAATAAAAAAATTAACGAAAAATAAAAATCAAGTTAAAATCGTTATTATGGCAACAGGAGTCGCTGCACGTAGATCAATTAATTTTAAAAATTCTTCTAATTATGATATTACCGAAAACCAGCAAAAAATTATTAAAAAACAGATTGAAACAATAAAAAAACATGCTCAAAAAGCGGCTAAAATTTTGGGTGTTTCAGATATTGAATTTCTAGGCTATCCCGATAATGAAATGGATACTGTATCAAATTTAGAATTAACAAAATCTGTAGAAAAAATTATTCAAAATTATAAACCAGAAATAGTTTATACTCATACTCCATTTGATGTGAATGTTGATCATGTTTCATGTTATAATGCAGTTTTAACAGCAACACGTCCCAAAAAAAATACGATTGTGAAAAAAGTAATTTCATTTGAAGTTCCCTCATCAACAGAATGGAATTTCACATCTGTTTTTGTACCAAATACATTTGTAGATATTTCCCGTGAATTATCAAGTAAAATAAAGGCACTTGAATGTTATAAAACCGAAATAGAGAATTATCCTCATCCAAGATCTCCTAAGGCATTGCAGAGCATAGGTAATAGATGGGGAACAGTATCAGGTTTTTCTGTGGCAGAAGCATTTTCTTTAATACGTTCACTGGAGAATTAATTAAATTCTAATTCACTAATCTTCTTTTTTAATTCTTCTTTTGAAATTTTTTGTGCAACGTCAGAACTATAAGATTCCATTTCATTGATTTTTTCAATTCCATTATAATTTTCTAGAATATTTTTTTGATTAAATAATTCATAATGTGGATTTGCTAACATATACATCTGATTTATTTTCCATCCATATAGAATTTCATCATGATTGATTAATGTTTCATGTAATTTTTCTCCAGGTCTAATTCCTACAATTTCTTGTTTTGCTTCACCATACAACTCACTTAATGATTCAATCAAAGTTGACATATCATAAGATTTCAATTCAGGAATGAATATTTCAGAACCTTTTCCGACTTGTGTTGCATTTAGAATGAATTCTAATGCTTCATTCATAGTAATTGTGAATCTTGTCATTTTAAGATCAGTAATTGTAATAGGTTTATTTTTTTTAATTAGATCGATGAATTTTGGGATTACCGAACCACTACTACCCATAACATTCCCATAACGAACAGCAACAAATTTTGTTTTATGTTTTTCTGGATTGACATAATTATTTGCACTAACAAATAATTTTTCCATTAATAATTTTGTTGCGCCATAAGTATTCAATGGTGAAACAGCTTTATCAGTACCAACACAAATTACCTTCTCGACATTTTGTCGTAAACTATTATCAATTACATTTTGAGAACCAATAACATTTGTTTTAATGGATTCAAATGGATTATACTCAATTTTTGGAACATGTTTTAGTGCGGCCGCATGAAAAACAATATCCACATCTTCTAATGCATAATACAGTCTTTCAGAATCTCTTACATCTCCCATAAAAAATCTTAATCTTGGATTATCAAATTCTGATTCCATTTCAATTTGTTTACTTTCATTTCTACTAAAAATTCTAATAGCTTCAGGTTCATAACTTAACAGCTTTTTGGTTAATGCTTGACCTAGGGAACCTGTTCCTCCAGTAATTAGAATTTTTTTTCCTTTAAACATAGAAAAACATCCTTGATGTGTATTAAAAAACTTGCTTAGGATTGATATTTCTAAAATAGATTATTTAATATCAGTTTTATGATTATTTTTTGAATAAAACACATCACTAACAAATTTTAAAAAGATGAAGCCAACCATAACACTTACCCATAATGTAAAAATTCTAATAATTATTGATAGTGACAACGCAATCGAAATATCATTGATAAATAAATTTAGAAATCCTGCTAAACTTCCTTCTGTAACTCCCAATCCACCCGGAATAAAAGAAACTGCACCAACCACTACAGATGATAAATATATTGGAATTATTTCCAATATTCCAATATTTGTAATATCATATGCCAATAAAATGAAATATACAGAAATTGAAATTACTATCCAATGAGAAATGGATAAAAAGATTGAGATTAAGGAAATTTTTCCGCGTGTGGATTGATGTATAACATCGTACGAATCTAATAATGGCTCAAAAAATTTTGAAATGAATTTAATTTTTTTCAGTTTATTGATAATTTTTTTAAAAATATTTTTTGAAGAAAAAATTACAAATGCTGTAATAATAAAAATTGATAATACTGCCATAATATACAATGCTGGTTCAAAAAATGAAATACATGCACTTGCTACTATTACTGCACCCAAAATATCATAAAATCTTTCTACAATCACCAAAGGAGCAGTTTTTGTTCTAGGTAAATCATGACGGTTTTTTAGAATTTCTGATCTAAATAGATCCCCAGCCCTAACAGGAGTCATTCCTAATGCTAAAGTAGAAAGAAATGTAACTAAATTACTTTTTATCGGTAAATTAAATCCTAAATTCTTCAAAAGTAAATGCCATCTTAGGAATACTAGTAACATTCCTGAAAAAATTAATGATAGTATTATTGGTAAATATTCAATTTTAAAATTTAATAATTGCTCTTGTATTTTTGAAAAATCTGTTACAAAGATTATGAAGGAATAGAAAATAATACTACATACAATTCCTATGAGAATTAGTCTGATATTTTTGTTCATTATATATTACAAAAATCTAGTTCTGAAGTTCTTTAATAAAGATATTAAATGAATAATAATAGAATTATACCATATCAACAAGTTAGTCTATGAGAAAATTTTTAAAAAAATGTTAATTATTTATTTTATATACCGTTATTCCATGTTCCTTTGAAAAATAAATATTTTCAAAATTTGATGGAATATTTTCATCATATGGATCATTTAGAATTTTTATAAATTCATGCTGTTTCTTACCAAAATCTCTATCAATATGAACAATATATTTTGGGATTGGATTATTCTCATCTAATCTATCAGCAGGAATACTATGGATGTTTGAATGGAATTTTTCTGTAAACTTCCAATTTTCTCTAGTTATGTAATTTTCTATAGTATCATCACTTGGACCTTCATTAAAATGTGCAAATAACAACTTAGATTGCCCATATGGAACAAAATATAGCTGTGGAGCCATAATGTAGCTATTTTCAATATTATTTTCTTGTTCTAGTTTTTTCCAAATGTCATTTAGTACATCACCTCTTTTTTGCACTAATTCTGGATGAAATACATATTCAATTTCTGTTGAGATGTTTTCAAATGCTTGAAAAGAAGTTGTTGCTCTGTACATTACATAAGAATAACCAAAATTAGATATGAGTATCAAAATGATTATCGAACAAATTAATAATTTCTTTTTGTTATCTATATTCAAATTTTTTATCTGACTAGTTTTTCTATTTTTCAAGATTTTTTCAGGAAGTGTTTCAGAAAAGAATACTGCCGAAAATAGAGCGAATGAAATTCCTATTACCAAAAACTGTTCTCCTGCAGAGAGATTTACCAAGGATGTTAATAACCAGAAAACTAATGGAAGTAATAATAAAGGAAGTATATTCTTTGAGTGATTATTTTTATAATTTTTAATAATATGTATAGCTCCACCGATAATTGGGATTGCACCTATAATTGGGATTATTGGTATGGGTGAAATATTGATCTTATCAAAAATATTAAAAAATTTACTTGGAGAATTGTTAAAAAGATTGTAAAGATAATTTTTTACAAATAAATCAAAATCAGTGAAAATTGCTTCTAGTGTACCATCACCATTAACTGCAATTTCAGTAACTCGTTCTTTCCATTCAATTGTTTGATACTTACTTGCAAATTGTAAATAAAATGATAAATCATGATCAAAATAAACTCCATGTGTATCATAATTATAATAAATCAGTGGACCAAGTGAGATAAATAATACTGATAAAAAAATTATTAAAAATTTAATATTTTTTCTATAATCGTTCTTGAAAAATATCATTAAAGTGATTACTATTGTAAAAATCACAACTATAGTTTGCGTTCTTACCATGAATGAAATTGCAATGAATACAGCCGACAAAAGTATATCAAATTTACTTAATTCACTTTTTGTAATAAAATACAAAGACAGCATGATGAAAAATATTGGAAACATGTCTATCTCGGCTTGTATAGAAAAAAATCCAACCCAAGGAGAAAATGCAAAGAATAATTGTCCTAGAAACGCAGTTCTTGATCTAACAACATTTCTTAAAATATAGTATGAAAGAAATACCGAACCGCTGCCAGAAATTATTGATATCATTTTCATTACTGTAAAACCATCGTCAAAAAATGAATTTACTAAGGCAAAAAATATAGCACCACCATAAGGCGCATCAAAAAATTTTACATTTTTACCATTTCCTGCTAAAATTGATTCTCCACCATGTAGATATCCAATACCATCCTGATCAACAATCCAAGAAGTATGTTCAAAAAATGCTACGTAAGAAGTTACAATCAAAAATATTAATGTTAGAACTATTGAAAATTTTTTGTAAGAATATTCATTAAACTGTTTAGACATCATGATATTGTTAACCAATCCAACATGAAATTTTAATTTCTCTAAAACTAATAAACTATTTTACTAATTCATTTCTAAATAAATAAATTTTTAAAAAGAATATTTCTTAAAAGTTTAGTCTACGCCATAATCTTAATGCTGGAATAAGAAATTCAGAAACCCATTTAAATTTTATATCAGACATATTTTCTGTCCATTTTACAGGAAATTCTTTTACAGAATATCCTTTACGTTGTGCGATAACAATAATTTCTACATTACCAAAACCAGTATTACTATCAACAAAATTTAGAAGCTCGAGTCCAACATTTTTTTTTATTATACGAAATCCACAGTTATTGTCTTTTATTTTTGATTTTAAAAGGAAATTTATTAATAATGAATTGAATGCTTTGCTTAAAAATAATCTTCCAAATGTTCTTTTAGCAGAACTTAAATCAAGATACCTTGAACCAGTAACAAAATCATAGTTTTTTGCATGTGATAATAATTCTTTAAAATGTGACATATCTGTTGAAAGATCCACATCCAAATGTGCAACAAGTTCACCTTTAGCAAGCTTAAATCCATTTCTTATAGCATTTTCAAATCCTGGTTCTTCAAGATGCACAACGGAAATAAAATTAAAATTTTTAGATATTTGTTGAGCAATTTTGTATGTATTATCTGTAGAACCATTTTCAACAATAATAATTTCGTATGAAATATTTTCAGAATTAACAGTTTTGATTGTTTCATTAACACATTTTTCTAATCCATTTTCTTCATTATAAGCTGGAAGAATAATAGAAAGATAGCACGATTTTTCTGTTGACACAAGAACTTGATGTTAATCTATAATATTAATCGAATACAGTTTAGAAAGTGATATTTTGATAAATAATTATAAATAACATCGGGAGGATTTTAGATTGATGAATGTGGTTAAGGTTAGCTCTAGCCAATACAACTACATCTATGGAAAACAAATTCAACTTCCTTATAGTATTGCCATGTTATACACATATGTAAAATCACAAAAAGAATTAGGTGATAAATTTAATTTTGAAAAAACATTTGTTTTTAGAGATAAAGTGAATCAAAATATCGAAGAATGTGATGAATCAGATATTTTGTTATGTTCATGTTACGTATGGAATTGGGAAATAACTACTCATTTGGCTAAAGAAGTAAAAAAACGAAATCCCAAATGTTTGATAGTTTTTGGTGGACCGCAAGTTCCAGATTTTACAGATGGCTTTTTTGAGAAATACCCATTTGTAGATATACTAGTACATGGTGAAGGAGAAATTATTCTTAAGAATTTATTGAGTACTTACTTAGATGACAAAGATTGGTCAAAAGTAAAAGGCATCTCTACAAAAACAATGAGAACTATGCCGGAAGAACGTATTAGTGATTTAGATCAATTACCATCACCTTATCTAACAAATCGAATTTGGGATATTGCAGATAAAGAAAGTGAATATCAATGGGATTGTTGTTGGGAAACCAATAGAGGATGTCCATATCAGTGTACATTTTGTGATTGGGGAATGGCTACATTTAGCAGGACACGAAAATATCTTGAAGAAAGATTGTTTAAAGAAATTGAATGGTTTGCAGATAATAAAATGAGGTATATACATGGATGCGATGCTAATTTTGGAATTTTCCGAGAGAGAGATTTACGAATAGCCAGAAAATTAAAAGAAGTTTGTTTGGAGAAACATTATCCAACAAAATTCTTTGTTGCATGGGCAAAGAATACGACTGATCAGATTCTTCCAATTGCACGTGAATTACGGGATGGAGGAGTTTTAGGTGGTGTTACATTAGCAGTTCAGTCCCTCGATCCAGAGACTTTAAAAATTATTAAACGGGCTAACATAAAATTTTCAAAGTTTTCAGATTTGACATCAACATTTAGAGAAAATGAAATTCCAACGTATACAGAGATAATTATTGGACTGCCAGGAGAGACACTTGATAGTTTCAAACATGGATTAGAGATTATAGCTCAAACAAAACTTGATACAGTTTTAATACATAATTGTAGTGTTTTGCCAAATGCACCAATGAATTTACCAGATTATAGAGAAAAATACAAAATAAAAGTGATTAATTCTCCTATGTACTTAGGACATTCTTCAATACACAAAGATGAGATATTAGAAAATGAAGAAATTGTTGTAGGTGCAAGTTCCTATACTTTTGAGGATTTAATTGAGATGCGAGTATATGGATGGGTTTTTACTACATTCCAAAACCTAGGAGTTTTTCAAGAAATTAAAAATTATTATGAACAAACACATGGATTATCAATTGTATCATTTTTTGAAACAATTTTAGAATATTGTAGGACAAGAGATTCTATACTTGCAGATGAACTGAAAATTGTTGAGAAACATATTCGAGACGGATTTTCAGGTCATGGATGGGATCATCATGTACCAGAGTTTGGAGATATAACATGGCCGATAGAAGAAGCAAGTTGGTTACGTTTAGTTCCAAATAAAATGAAATTTGTGGAAGAGGCAACTAAATTTGTTAATTTCTTAGAAGAAAAGCATGGTTATGGAACTTCTAAAGATATTACAAATGATCTTGTAAAACTTGAAGCTTTTCTACTTACAACAAAAGATGACGATATGGAGATAAAAACAGAAGAATTCAAGTTTGATTGGAAGGAATTCTTTGTCAATACTAGTAATGAATTAAAGCAATCTGAAAAAAAGTATTATTATAGAAATTTGGTTATTGAAAATGATCCTATAACATGGTGTTATAGAACATTATTTTGGGGAAGGAAACAGAGAAGATACAAATTTAATCCAGAAAATCTTAAAGAAAATGAATCAGAAGTAGGAATTGACGCAAATCGTCTAATAAGAGAAGTGAAACCAATAAAGGCATAATTTAGAATTAAATTAATCTTTAGAATTTTCTCTAAACCAGTCAAGTGTTTCTTTTAATTCTTCATTAATAGTTTTTTTAGAATTAAAATTAAACAATTCATGAATTTTTTGTAAGTTTGGTTTAAAATATTTGGTTTCAGAATCACGTGGTTCAAGTTTAAGAATATCAATTTTTTCATTAAATAGATTAGTTAATTTTCTAGCAAGATCAATAATTGTAATATTTTCATTTGAACCAATATTCAAAATTTTATTTTTTGTTAGTTCAGGAGAGCAGATTATTTTATCAATAATATCAATAACATAATCTATGTAAACAAGATTTAATGTTTGTTTTCCTCCATAAACAATAATTTTTTTTTCTTTTAAAGCATGTGTTAACATTAAACCTACAACAGAAGATGGAGAATGGGGACCAAAAACATTTGATAGTCTAAGAATTGTATAATCAAATTTTGAAATATCGGAGTTAGATATTATGAGATTTTCTGATAGAATTTTTGTTTTTCCTAATACATTATTAGGATTTAATTCATCAGTTTCAGAACTTGTTTCTCGAATAGTTTCACCGTATACTTCTCTTGATGATGTAAAAATTATTTTTGAATTAATTTTTTGGCAAATTTGTAGAATATTACGTAGCCCAACAACATTTGTTTGATATGTTTTTTCAGGGTTATTTTCACAATCTCTAAGATAACCAAAATTCGCTAGATGTAATACCACATCAGGATTATACGAAACAATTTTTTCAATTATTGAATTATCTAAAATATCATTAGATTCAATAATTATATTTTTTATGCCTGAAAAATTTTTTAATGAATTATTATTATGAGTTAATGCAATTATGTCATAATTATTATGAAATTTTTTTATAAAATTAGTTCCGATGAACCCATTTGCGCCAGTAATTAGTAATTTTAGTTGAGTAGATTTTTCATTATTCATATCAATATTTGGCGGACAGTCTTTTAGAATTTACTATCTAAGAATTTAATCCAACCATACATTGATTCTGCAACTTTTTCAAAGAATTTTAATGAATTATTATTTTTGCTTGTTTTACCTAACCAATCGGCAATTTCTAAAAAGCAGGAAGTATAATCATTGGTTTCTAATGTTAAATCAGATAGATTATTCCAAAGGAATGAGTTCATAGTATCACCTTTATCTTCAAATTTAACATCAATATTTACATCACGTGTTCCTTTTTCATGAGAAACAATTGGAAAACCAGCACTCATCCTTTTGTCTAATTTATCTAGAATTTTTTTAATGAAGAGACCGGACCAAATATCGTCATATCTTGCAACACCAAAACCATCTGGTTCTTGGTAAGTATATGGAAATGCAGGAATTACTTCTTTTAAAAAAGATGTATTCATACCACAAACTGTTGTAAATTGGTTTTTTGGTATAACAAAATCTTGAAGGACTTTGCTTTGATTACATAAGGGTTCAGGTATTTTTCCATCTTTACTTGATAGAATATTACTAATTGTTCTTGCAGGTAGATCTAAATCACATTCCCATAATCCTTGATTAACAACAACCTGAGATTTTTTGGTTATACTGGTTGGATGACCACGTGCTCCGTGGAAAAATACATCAGAAGGGATATTGGAATATGCATTCAAAATATTAAAGTAATCATGTGATGATGATTTTAATCGTTCAATATGATCAGTGAAATAGGTATTAGATTTTGGAAAACAATCATCATCAAGATTCACAACTGCATCATAATTTTGTTGTAAGGCATATGCAAAACCAAAATTCCGTTTTGTATGTCTATTAAAGATCCAGGATTTTTCAAAAACCTCTTTATCGTTAAATTCTACAGTCCTTTCATATTTCTTTTCTAATTTTTTTTCTGAAATAATAATAAAATCAACATTTTCAGGAGCAATTTCTAGAAAACTCTCAAGACATTTTGGACCTCTCATAGATGGAATTACAACAGCAGTTTTCATACACTGATTTTAATAAAAGATAATATAAATTAGTTAAACACTTGAATTTTTTAATTTAATTATTTCTTGTGCGGCATACATTAGATTATGACTATCATTTACAAGAAAGCTATTACAATTAGCCAAATTTGCAGCCTCAATATCGGTTTGACTATCACCAATAAACCAACTTTCTTCTAAATTAATATCAAATTCTTTTGTTGCTTTTAAGATCAAACCTGGTTGAGGTTTTCTACAATCACAATTTTCATCAGGTTTATGAGGACAAAAATAAATTGCATCAATAGAAGTATTATGTTCATTTAAAAAATTTTGAAGTTTTTTATGAATAGCATTTAGTGTATCAAGTGTGACTATTTTTCGATTTATTATAGATTGATTTGTGATCAAAATTATCAAAAAATTATTCTTTTTTAAAAGATTTATTGCATTTGGAACATATTCAAATATCTCTAATTCAGAGATATTTTTTACATAATCATCTCTTTTTTGGTTAATTACCCCATCTCTATCTAAGAAGATAGCAGCTCTTGACATTAGTACGAAAAAGCTGGATTGCCTTTTTTTCTAAGTAATGTAGTAAGAAGATGACATATTAACAGATGCATTGTTTCTATTGTCAACATATCTGAATTAGGAATATTTAGATTTATTTTTGATATTTTTGATAGCATTCCGCCATCTTTACCTGTTAATGAAATGGTTTTTGCACCCATTTTATTTGCTAATTCAACGGCTTTGACAACATTTGGAGAATTACCACTACCACTGATAGCAAGAACTACATCATCACTATCTAAGAAATTTTCTAACTGACTAGAAAAAATATCTTCATAGGAAGTATCGTTTGCCCAAGCAGTAAGAACAGGAATATTATCAGTAAGGCATATTGCACGAAATCTATTTGCATTATCAACTATACTTGTTTTTTGTAAATCAGATGCAAAATGTGAAGAGGTTGAAGCACTTCCACCATTACCAAAAAGTATTATTTTTTGATTAGTTTTTCTTGCAGTTTCTAAAACTTCAAGTATTTTTTCAATTATATCCAATTGTTCAGATTTAATTTTTGATATGCAATTAATTTGCTCATCCAAATTTTTTATTATGTCATCATTATCAGTCATATTACATCAATTTTCAAATGTCACCAACATCAACAACTTTTGCTCCATCTTTTGTAAATGTAAAATCAATGTTTTGTATACCAATTTTTGACATATTTCTTATAATTCGTTTATGTTTAGACTTTTCGGCATACATGTACAGGTGTCCTCCACCACCAGCACCAGTAACCTTCATTGCACCAGCACCTAATGAAAATCCTTTTTTTATGATTGCATCAATTTTAGGATTTGTTATTCCAGATGCATATTTTTTCTTTTCAATCCAAGATTGTTTCAGTATATCTTGAAATAAATTAAGATCATTTTTTCTTAGTGCAGTATACATTTCCAAGGTTAATTCTTTGACTTTATGTAATGCATTAATTGTTTCTGATTTATTTTTATTAATATTTTTCAATTGTTCAGAAAGTATATCGTAAGATGGTTTTCTATTTCCAATAAAAAATAGTAAAGAGTTTTTTTCAATTTCATTTCTTGTTGATTTATTTAATTTTACGGGTGTAACTGTGACTTTATTTTTTGTATATTTATAGAGATTTATTCCTCCAAACGCAGATGCAAACTCATCCTGTTTTCCAATATTCCATTTTAAATTAGAGGTACTAATTTTATATGCCAACATTGCAATTTTATTTTTAGACCATTTTTTATTTTTCATTGTACTAATTACATTAACAATATTTGTTGCCAAAGATGATGAAGACCCAAGACCAGAGCCTGCAGATACATCAGTGCAGATGAATATATCTAATCCTTCTTTAAATTTTAATTCTTTTAAACAGGCTAGAGGTATTTCATGTCCCCATAATGGTTTCACTTTTTTGTATGAACTTGGTGAAAGATGAGATGCAAAATCTGGTGAGAATCCTTGCAGTAAATTATCATTACGTTTTTTTGCAATAACATACGTGTACAAGTTAATTGAAGTGCATATCGAATATCCTGTATGAGAATTGTGATAATCCTCAAAATCTGTTCCACCTCCAGAAAAACTAATTCTTAATGGTGCTCTACCAATTAACACAATTGTTTCTGAATATGGTTTTATTTATTTTATTGATTTATAAGATATAATCAAGATTTCATCATATTGAGTAATACGGATTTTAAAGGATTGAATGTTCTTGTTACTGGTGCTGATGGGTTTATTCCAAGTTTTGTTTGTGATAGGCTAGTCGAATTAGGAGCCAATGTAACTGCATTAGTTAGAAGAAATTCTAGTAATGTAATAAAATCAATTCCTCATCTAAAGACACATCTAAAAATCAGATGGGGTGAAATTTCTGATTTATCACTACTGGTTCAAGAAACTAAAGATACCGATATAATTTATCATCTGGGTGCTCAAAGTCATGTTCAGTATTCCTTACATAATCCTCTGGAGACTTATGTGACAAATACAGTTGGAACAGCAAATGTTCTAGAAGCAGCACGAATTAATGATGTTAGAAAAATTGTTCATGCAGGTAGTGCAGAAGTTTATGGAAAGCCAAACAAAGTTCCCATAACAGAAGATAATGAATTAGTACCACGTAGTCCTTATGCTGCAGGAAAAGTTGCATCTGATCGTTTAATGTTCTCATATTTTTGTACATATGACATGCCAGTTGTAATGTCAAGATTCTTTGGAATATATGGTCCAAGACAAAGTATTGAGAAAGCAATTCCAAAATTTATATTAAAAATTCTTAATAATGAACCTCCAGTTGTTTATGGCGATGGTAAACAAAGTAGAGATTACATGTATGTTACTGATGCAGCTGATGCATATGCAAAACTTGGAGTAGCTAATGATGTGGATGGACAAGTTATCAATATTGGAACCGGTACGGAACTTACAATCGCAGATTTAGCCCAAAAAATTCTGGATTTAATGAATAGTGATCTTAAACCTATATTTTCCGGAAAAATTAATCCTGGTGAAGCAGGAAGACTTTTCACGGATCCTACTAATTGTATGAAAAAATTAGACTGGTCACCAAAAATTGGATTAGAAGAAGGATTAAAAAACACCATTGATTATTTTACAGAAAATAAAGAATTGTACAAACATCTCGATGTTGTAGTATAATTAATGAAAAAAATTTTAAAAAATATGTTTTAGATTTTATTTAGAAATTTCATTTTTCAAAAATATGGATAAATGATTATAGATTTCTGATGCAACAATTTTGTTACCAAAATCACTAATATGGCCAGCATCATAATAGACAGTCTGTTCATATGGATCAAAAACATCTCTTAGATCAATTGTTTTATTACATGAATTTATCAGATCATTAAGATTTTCAGCATATGATTCATAATATTTTATCATAGTTTTGGAATCATAGTGTTCATGATAATGCATTTCTTCTTCAGATAATATTTTATTTCCAGTACCAAGTAATGGTTGCAGGATAATTACTGTTTTCAAATTTTGTACTTCACTATTTTTACAGGTTTCTTCTAAGTTGTTTTTCCATAAATTTACCTTTTCTGATATATATGATGAATCAAAATCCATAATATCAGTAGATGTTCTTTGGTAATTGAAATATTGTTGAATAAGAACTTTAGGTGTTAGGTAATCACTTCTATTTATCATTCTAATTAATTCATCAGTTGGAGAACTATCAATTGATTCAAATTGTTTGTAAGAGTGATTGAGATCATTCCATCCATCATAAATTACAATCAAGTCTGGATTATAATTTACCAATGAATTTTTTATAAATTCTGCTTCAGTAGAAGAATAAGCTTTTGGAATACCAGCGTTAATTATTTCAATATCTTCATCTGGAAATTGTTTATCAAAAAATTGTTGAATATAACCAGGAATAGTATGATTATCTGATGTTGCACCTACACCAAAGACTGTGGAACCACCAACAATAAAGATTCTATATTTAGAATTTTCTTGAAGTTCTGGTCCTCTAAACCCATCAGAATTAACATTTAGAGTCTCAAAGTTTTGATTAGGTTCTAAACGCAGAGGCATAATTGACCATTTCAATTTACTATTATCATGACAAATTGTTCGTTTAAGATTATCATCCATTTCAAGAAAAACATCGCTATCAAAAAAACTACATGATGGATAATAATGATCATAAATACGAATTCCAGATTCAATTGTAACTATTAATATTAAAAATAATAAGAGATATAGAAAAAATTGTTTCTTATATCCGACCTGTACTGACACTATTTTTTCACCAAATAATTTCCCATTACCAAATAATCCATATCTGTTTTCACTATCATTTGATATGCCTGTTCAGGAGTGTGAACAATTGGTTCACCCATAACATTCATCGAAGTGTTAATCACTACAGGAACACCAGTAATTTTGTAAAACTCTTTAATTAAATCATAATAAAGAGGATTTGCTTCTCGATGTACTGTTTGTAAACGACCAGTACCATCAACATGAGTAACTGCAGGAATTTTTTCTGGTTTCTTTACAGGTACTACCATCAACATGTATGGACTAATACGATCAATATCAAAATATTCTGAAACATATTCTTCTAGGATTGATGGCGCAAATGGTCTGAATGATTCTCTATGTTTAATTTTTTCATTAAGAATATCTTTCATTTCTGCTTTTCTTGGATCTGCAAGTATACTTCTACAACCAAGTGCACGTGGACCCCATTCCATTTTATCTTGATACCAACCGACTATATTTCCATCAGAGATTAGTTTAGCCGTTCTAGATAATAATTCATCACCTTCTATTTTTTCAAATGATATTTTTTCAGAATTTAGATATTCAAAAATTTCTTCGTTTGAAAATGATGGTCCAACGTATACATTTTCAGTAATTTGATGGGAAGGATTTTTATGAATAATTCTTTGATTATTGTGATAATTATAATAGATGTATTGTGCACAACCAACTGCACTTCCTGCATCTCCTGGTGATGGAGGTACATGGATATTATCAAAATGACCTTCTTTTAATATTCTATAATTTGCAACACCGTTTAGTGCAACTCCTCCACCAATACATAGATTCTTCGAATTAGAATTTTCATAGACATGGTTTACCATTTTTAATAGGATATCTTCTAAAACTTTTTGTGCACTTGCACCAATATCAAAATGAATTTGTTCAGCTTTCTCATTTTTCTTTCGTGGTTCAATACCAAATAATTTAGAAAATTTTTCATTTGTCATTACTTTGTCATATGTAAATGCAAAATAACTCATATCAAGATGTATACTTCCATCATCTTTGATATCGACAAGATTGTGTATGATTTCATCATAATATTTTGGTTTACCATAAGATGCAAGTCCCATTAGCTTGTACTCACCTTCATTCACTCTAAATCCCAAAAAATACGTGAATGCAGAATAAAATAATCCAAGAGAATGAGGCCAACGTATATCGTGAGTTAAATTAATGGTGTTATTTTTTGCATGTCCAAACGATGTAGTGCTCCACTCACCTACTCCATCAACAGTAAGTATTGCAGATTCTTCAAACTGAGAGGTATAGAATGCATGTGCTGCATGCGACATATGATGTTCAGGAAATAGAATTTCTCCAGTAAATCCCTTAAGTGATTTTTTAATTTCACTTTTTGTCCAGAGCCTACTGTGTAACCATTTTGGCATAGTATTCAAAAAACTGTATAAACCTCTAGGTGCCACGGCAATATAATTATCAAGCAATCTTTCAAATTTGAGAACAGGTTTATCGTAAAATGCTACTGATTTTATATCAGAAGGTGAAATTCCTGCTTCTTTCAAACACCATTCAATTGCCATTCGTGGATAATCATCATCAAATTTCTTTCTAGAGAATCTCTCCTCTTCAACTGCTGCAACAACAACACCATCTTTGAGTAATGCAGCAGCCGAATCATGATAATAACATGAAATTCCAAGAGTATACACTAGAACATCTTCCTCACATCATTTGAGGATTCAATCTCAAGCCAATAGGATTGATTTTGTTTTTTTAAACGTAATAAATCAATTCGTAGGAGTTTGAACAGAATACCATAAATGGATATAACGAAAATGTAAAGACTGCCTAAGAAAACTTTTGTGTTTATTATAGCAAAAATATCCAATCCTTTTGAAATTTTTTTCGCAAATACTTGAGTAATAGTTAAAACAATTCCAACGAAGAGAGCAAAATAGAGGATAGAAAAAGAACCAGTTCCGGACGTAATAATAAAGAACCAGAAAGATAATCCTGCAGTCACTGCAAGTGATTTGAATCTAGGTGATGATGTCTGCATATTATATCGGATAGATAAAGGCTACAAGTCCTGATTGTGCTAAAGCTGTGACTCCAACAAGTGCCAAGAGTAATATGAAAATTGGGAACATGTAAAACTTTTTTTTATTAATATAAAGTTGAAAAATTTCTTTGATAGTTTGCAAACGTGACATGATATAAAAAAAATTATCACATATATAACAATAATTACAAATTAGATAGAAAGTACAATACTGATTTTGCAGAATTACCTTGACAAGAGAGGTAATCCTTCAAGAATGAGTTTATTTTAGGATTTTGTTTGTAAGTTATGTTATTAGATAATATTTTTTTGAGTTCTTCTGGAAAATTTACAATTGATGTAGTGGTACAAGTATCTCTTTTGAAAATTTCTGATTTCCCAAATCCATAGTCCTTGAGAGATATACTCAACACAGGTTTTTTGAGTATTTGAGATTCAAGAATTGTCGTTGATAGATCAAAAGTAATTAGTAATTCACATTTTTTTATTAAAGGAATAATATCTCCATTTTTTATAATTTCAACATTCTCAAAATGTTTAAAATTTTCTAGATTTTTATCTTCTAATGAGGGATGAGGTTTTATTATTACTTTCTTATTCAATTTAGTAAGAAAATCACAGATCTCATTTAGTATGGAATAATAATTTATTTGAACATTAACCGTATTATCTATTACAAAATCTTTCATAGGAGGAGAAGTTGCAATTAAGATAAATTCATTTGAGGTATTATCGTTATGATCAAATAATTGATCAAAAACAGGATTACCTAAGTCTTGTATCTTATCTTTAGATATTCTAAAGTTTTCTACATATTTACTAATAATTTTTCCCCATGAAATAAAAAAATCAGAATCATTAGGAAAAAATCCTAATAAATTATTTCTACTAATTGCATTTGGAGTATCATATGGTACTCCATGTTGTAATAGTACAACAGGAATTTTATTTTGTTTTGCAAGTTGAAGTGTGATTTGTTCTTGTACACCAGCTTCAGATAAAATTAATATTGAATCAAAATGCTTTTTTTGAAATAATTTTTTTGTGGATTCAATGTACTCTATAAAAGATAAAAATTTTGAATTAATTTCAGGAATAAATTGTTTTGAAAAAATTTCCCAGAAAGATAAACCGTTAAAACTAAAAAAAGTGGAAAAATAATCATCATTTGACCACATTAAATTTAATTGATTTTTTAACTCAGAGGTACCTGAAAAAATTTTGTTTTTAGATTCAGAATCAAATAAAGAATTAATATTAACTATTTTTGATCTAGATTTTTTTATAATTTTCCATGAATCATAATTCCAAACAGCAGGTTTTCGATTATTAAATAAGGTTATTCTACAATCATAATTTTCAGAATTAATGAATAAATTTTTGTATTTGATAGGATCAATCTCAATAAAAAGTAGATTTTTAGATTTTTTATTTTTTGAACCCTCAAAAGGAGATTGTAGGAACAAATCAACAGTATTTTTAATTTTTTTAAATTGGTTTTCTGAAAGATTAACAGTGAAATTGAATTTTCCAAATTTATATTCATAACTTATTTTTTTATTTTGAATATTAGATTTGGAAGAAAAATGTTTTACATTTTTTGAAAAATATTGTACTAATTCGTATAATGAAGATGTGCAAGAGATATTTGGACAAATTTTTGTAATGTTATTAATTTGTGTAAATTTTGTTAGAAAAGGTACAACCATATCCATGAATTGTATATTGAATAGTTTTCCAAGATTGATGTTTTCATAAATAATGTATTTGAATAGATTTTCATTTAAATACCATTTTGAAAAGGAAAAACTTTCTGATTGAATTTTTTCAATAGTTGATTTATCAATATACTCATCAGCTAAAATATGATCAATTTGATTTTCTTCTAAAATTAAATGAGAATTAAGATCAAAACAAACAATTTTTTCAAAATTTTCTTTTGTTTTTATTAATAGATCTAAATCAAATTCAGAATCTAAGAGTAAATAATTTTTCATGATTAATTTTTAATGCTTTTTTGTAAGTACCTAAGATGTTTTAGTTTTTGAATCATTTAAGATTAATTTTTTCCTTCTCGTACTACAGAAACTAATGAATAAAGTAAGATGGCACACAGCAATAGGACTACACCAACTATTACACAACCTATTGCAATAATTGCAATATTTGTAATTATTTCACCACTAATTGCATATTCTTGTATTGTCCATATAGTAAAAGATAAACCAATTATAAGAAAAAATACTGAAGGAATGCCATAAAATTTTAATGGATTTTCAATTGAAGTGAATTTTATAGTACTAAGTAAAACTGACGAACCGTGTGAAATAGGATTATGTGTTGATGTATTTCCACCATACATAATTTTTATTGGCACTTCAGTTATTCTAAATTCTTGACTACTTGCTTTAATCAATATTTCTGTAGAAATTCCCATTCCTAATTCCGAGGGATTCAATTCAGATAAAACTTGTTTAGAATAAGCTCTGAATCCACTTTGAGAATCAGTTAATTCTTTTTTAATTGACATATTGGTAATTTTTGTAATTACTTTAATTCCAACTTTTCTATAGTTTGGAACTTCTTTTTCCCCATCATCTAAAAATCTAGAACCAATTACAATATCTGATTTCTTTTCAATAATTGGTTGTATTACTTTGCTAATATCCTGAATTCTATGTTGACCATCAGCGTCAAATGTTACTAATGCATCACAATCCAAATCTTTTGCTTTTAAGAATATACTTCTAATAGCTGCCCCATAACCTAAATTTTTTTCATGTTTTATCACAATAGCACCTAAATCTTCAGAAATTTTAGATGTAAGATCTCTGGACCCGTCATCACAAACAATAATTTTATCAGTAATTTCCTTTAATTGCGTAATAATTACAGCAATATTTTTTTCTTCATTATAAGCAGGAATTCCAATTGCGAGACTCATTTTAATCCTTTAATGATTCTTGGATTTTTACCTATAAAACATACTACTCAAAGTTTTTCCATTAATCTCAATCTTTAATGATACTTTACATGAATTAGAGTAGAAAATATAATTAGACTACATGTTCAGAGTTTCCTATGATAATTGATGAAATTAAAGTGATATTGGAAAATAATGAATATGAATTAGATTCTGACACAATTTCAAGAATTCAAACTATGCTTGAATCCATAAGAGATGACAATCAAATAAACAAACTGGATTATGTCATTGAATGGTTTAACAAAAAACGTGAAGAATCAGATATGATTGTAGAAGAAATTGGCGTTAATGATTTGGACAAATGGAACGTAGACTCAAACACGGGTAATGTAAAACATGAATCTGGTGGATTTTTTCAAGTAATCGGTGTTAAAGCGTCTAATACATTTGATCGTGAAGTTGGAAAAAAAGGTTGGACACAGCCAATGATTGCAAAAAACCCAGGTGGTATTTTGGGAATTTTAATGAAAAGAATTAATGGTATACCACATTATCTTTTGCAGGCAAAAGCAGAGCCAGGCAATATTGGAAAATTACAATTATCACCAACACTTCAAGCAACAACAAGTAATTTGTTAAAAGCACATGGAGGTTCAAAGCCATTATTTGCTGAATATTTTAATGAAGAAAATAATCTAAACATCATCTATGCAAAATGGCAATCAGAAGATGGCGGTAGATTTTATTTAAAATCAAATTACAATATGATCGTAGAAGTTACTGAAGACAAAGACTTGGAAATTCCAGATTCATTCATTTGGGTTACATTATATCAAATCAAGCAATTAATGAAGATTGAAAACTTTGTTGGACCACATGTTAGAGGAATTATTTCCTATCTATGAGAAAAATGGAGCCTCTAAAATTTGGTGTCATTGGTTGTTCACGTATTGCAAAGCGTTCTGTGATTCCTGCCATATTAAAATCAGAATTTACAGAACTTGAAATAATTGGTAGTGCGTCTGATGGCAAAGTAAAAGAATTTGCCAAAGAGTTCAAGTGTAAAAAATTTGGCAGTTATGAAGATGTATTTTCAGATGATTCAATTGATGCAGTGTACATTTCAACTCCAATTGGGACACATGCAGAATTATCCAACAGGGCAACAGCTGCAGGAAAACATGTTTATGTTGAAAAATCTGCTACATATTCTCTAACTAATGCAAGAGAAATGGTTGAATCTGCAAAGCAAAACAATGTTCGACTAATGGAGGGTTTTATGTTCCGATTCCATCCACAGCATCAAAAAGTAAAAGAATTGATTAGTGAAAATAAAATTGGTCAACTTGTAGCATTCAATGGTAGTTTTGGATTTCCAGCATTTCCAGAGGGCGATATTAGATACAATGATCTTAAAGGTGGTGGATTCTTGAATGATTCTGGATGTTATCCAATTTGTGCAAGTAGAATGATCTTTGATGAAGAACCTATTTCTGTAGGATGTACATTACGATATAATCAAGCAGATAACCCAGTGGATGTTAAAGGTACTTCTGTTTTGATATATGAAAATAACAAGAACGCATCAATTTCATTTGGAAATGGAAACTATTATCAAGCAAAATATGAAGTCTGGGGAACAGATGGTGTGATATCCACAGATAGAGCTTACTCTGTTCCTCCTGATTTTACAACTAAGATTAATTTACAATATAATACAGAAAATAATTGGGAAGGTAGAAAAAATGATACCTTCAAAATTCAACCAAAAGATCATTTTCTAGAAATACTTGATACTTTTTGTATGGAAATTACTGGGACAAAAAATTCATCATATAATTTTGAAGACGAATTGTTAAAACAAGCAAAAGTCATGGAAGCCCATAGACATTCTTCAAATACAGAAAAACAAGTATTTCTTAGCGAATTATAATACAGATTTAATTACTTTAATTACTGCATCCTGATGTTTTTTAGAAATATTTGGAAATAATGGAAGTGCTAAAATCTCATCATAGATTTTCGTTGTATTGACAACATTAGATTTCTTTGTAAATTTACGGTATGCTGCATATTCATGAATTGGCATCCAATACACCGTTGTTCTAATTCCATTTTCTTTTAGTTTCTTATACAATTGATTTCTTGATAATTTGAAAGGTTTAGTCACACGAATTGTGTATAAGTGATAAGAGTGACTTCTATCACGCACCATATCTGGCAGGATTATTCCAGGAATATTTTTTAAATTTCTATGATAATAGAAAGATGCTTTTTTACGAAGTTCATTTATTTTTTTAATTCTCTTTAGTTGTGTTATTCCTAACGCGGATCTTATTTCATCCAATCTATAATTGTATCCTGGTTCAACAATATCAAAAACCCAAGGATATTCACTGGAATAACGACTTTTTAGAGATTTTGTCATCCCATGACTTCGCAGTTGTCTAACTTTTTCAGCAATATTTTTTGAATTTGTTGTCACCATTCCTCCTTCAGCAGTTGTAATGTTTTTGGTTGGGTAAAATGAAAAGCACCCAGTATGACCAATTGTTCCTACATGTTTTGATTTATGAAATGTTCCAACAGCGTGTGCACAATCTTCTATAACTTTTAGATTGTTATCTTTTGCCATATCTAAAATCTCTTCAATATTACAAACTTGGCCATAAATATGAACTGGAATTATTGCTTTGGTTCTTTTTGTAATATTTTTTTTTACATTTGAAATAGATAAAAAGAAATTTTCTTTGTTTATATCGACAGCTATCGGTTTTGCATTACAAGCAAGCACTGCATTAGCGTCAGCAACAAAAGTTAGATCAGGTATAATGACTTCATCATTTTCTTTAATTCCTAATGCTTTTAGTGATAAATGTAATGCAGCAGTACAATTTGATACTGCTACTGCATATTTTGCCTTCGAGTATTTACAAAAATCAGCCTCAAACTTTTCTAATTGAGGACCAAGTGTTAACATACTTTGTTTGAGTGTTTTACTGATAATTTTTTCATCTTCTTTTGATATCCATGGTTCATATGCAGGAAATTTAATTTTAGAATCTTTAAAAAAATCTTTTTTCATATTTTCAACCTCAAATACCTCTATTTATTATCATTATTTTCTAACACCTGCTCATATAATTTCAAAGAATTCTTTGCCATAGAAACACAATTACATTCTTCATGTACAAAATTATATCCAGATAGACCCATTCTTATTCTTAAATTATCATCTAGAAGTAATTTTTCTATTGCATCTGCTAGTTGTGGTGGATTGTCGGGTTCTACAAGAATTCCATTTTTGTTATCTTGTACTGTAAATGGAATTCCATGTGAATTAGTAGAAATTACTGGTTTTTTAAAAGCAAAAGACTCCAATGGAACAAGAGGTGATAATTCCCAATGAGATGGAAGAACTAAAAATTCACTTTCACCATATGCAGATATTACATCTTTTCGTGGAGGATTTTTAATTACCATTATTCTTTTCGAGAGATTAAATTTTTTAATTAATTCTTCCATATCTTTTTCATATCCAAAATCAACACCCATTATTACAAGAATTGTATCAGAAAATTTTTGGTCAGTTTGGATTATGTTTAATGCATGAATTAATGTTTCAATACCCTTACTTTTTGAGAATCTTCCAACAAATAGAATGAATTTTGATGTTATTTGATATTTTTCTTTGAAATTGATCTCACTGACTAGATTTTCTAAATTAACACCATTTCTTATAATTTGAACATTAGAATTTTTATTTATGTCTAAAAAAATATTTTTTTCATATTCATTTGCGGCACTAACTATAGTTGCATGATTAATAATTTGTTTTACAAAGTAATTTTGTATTTTATATAAAATTCTTAGAAATATACTGGAATGTTTTAGAAATGGATGAGTTGTTAATCCACCTTGATCAGATACAATTAAGGGAATTTTTAATTTTTTAGAGATTTTTAATGCAGTTAATGATTGGTAACTTCTTAATCCTATTGTGTGTATAATATCAGGTTTATCTTTTTGAATTTGTTTAAACATGGATGTATTAATAAAAAATAATTTTAATGAAAACCAAACATGTGTTCTGTTAATTACAAATTTTTCAACTTTTTCATTTCGAGGTAAATTCTTGTTGAATTTATTTGGACCATTACTAAAATCTAGATCAGTTGTATAGATAGTAACATCATGACCTATGTTAGAGATCTCACGAGCAAGATCAACAGCCAAAAACACAATTCCTCCAAATTGAGTTGCAGGTAAAGATGCAGGACATACTAAAGCAATTTTCATAAATTTAAGAATTTTAACCACTTTTTAGAGGATTCTATTAAATTAAATCAGCTCATTTGGAGAAATTTTCGAAAGATGTGAATTCAAACTCATCTAATAAAGAATCCATTTTATCAAAAGCCTTACCAAGATTATGATAAGTTATAAAATCATCCTTTTTTGACATTTTAATTTTTGGCATAAATTCTGGGGTTAACTCCCAGGAATGAATATAGAATGTTGAAGGTATGTTTTTTTTCTCATAGTTTTTTATTGCATTTGTAATAATTTTCATAGGTAATGTTCTAAGATAAAAACCTCCTCCGGCAGGAATTGTTTTTCCTAAAAATTTTGTGACTAATATTGGGAATTCAGTTATCTTTCCATTTGAATTTTTTTCTAGTGAATTACTAGTAATCGTATATGGTTTTATTTCTGCATCAGGCATACCATAAAGAGAGGTTTTTGCAGGGACAATACTACTATCATAAGTATAATTATTATTTTCTAATACATCTATTAACCATGAACTTTTTTGGTTTAATGAAAAACTTGGAGCACGAAATCCTCTAGACTTTCCATTTGTTAATGAATGAAATTTTCTTATTTCAGTTTCAAAAATATTTTGGAAATTTAAAGAATCAATTCTATCATGTTTCATTGTGTGAAAAGCAATTTCATGTCCATTTTCTAATATAATATCAAATAATTCTGGTTTAAATTCAAGTAATTCACCAACAACAAAAAATGTAGCATTAGATTCTTTTTTTCGTAAAAGTTCTAGAATTTTTTCAATACCATTAATAATTTTTGGCTCATGATTTTCTTTTGAAATATATTTCTGAACTAATTCTGGATGAAACCAGTCTTCAAAATCAATTCCCAATAAATTTTTGTTCATATTAATGATCTATTTTTTTTATAATTCTAGCAGGATTGCCAACCACAACACAATAATCAGGAATATCTTGAGTTACAACACAGCCAGAAGAAATAATTGAATTTTTTCCAATAGTTACACCTAATGTAATTATTGCACCGGGATTAATCACTGCACCGGATTTTATATTAATCTCTCCAGTCTTTCTTGGATAGTCGCCTAATTTTAAAAATGAATTTGCAGTAGGATTATTGTGTGCAAATAACATAGAAAATGAACCCAATGTTACATTATCTCCAATAGTAATTAATTCAGGATACATTAGATCTATGAGTACGTAAGGGTTAAAGTGACAATGTTTTCCAATATTTACTCCTCTCAATCTTTGCATCTTCACAGCAAATCCTGAATGAGTAGAATGAAATGCCAGACTATGGTGTAACCATGATCTCAAATAATTAATTCTCAGTCTTAATCTTCCACTTACCCCAGAATAGCCATGATATTCCATCAATTCCTGTTCATTAATTTTAAAAGTATCTTTAGATAATTCTTCGAAATTACTCACACGGGAGAGAATTTCTTAATCTATCTAAATATTTCTAACAAAATGAATGAGTAACTTTGTGTGATAAATTCTAAATT
>MDSV01109310.1_pt1 | contig 36648 bp, 28 predicted proteins | sample 810851 | NCBI WGS metagenome assembly MDSV01 (sample SAMN05326640, study PRJNA326480) | marine metagenome | isolation source: seawater | place: Atlantic Ocean: North East | collected 2012 | reverse complement strand
CGTGCCCTGCCAACCTTCGGTGGTATACCTTGCCTCAAGAGTTCTAATCATGATATTCCAAGTAGAGTCGCCCGAATGTAGGTCAATCCACCCCATCGAACCTGTCCAAAAGGACCTGGGCTTTTGCTCCAATTCGTCAATTGCTGCACATACAACTGTCTTCGGACAACCGGTTATACTACCTCCAGGAAATAGAGCTTGCAAAGCATCTATGCCATCTTTTCCATAATCCAAAACACCCCTTACTTGAGATACTAAGTGCTGAACATTTGAGTAGGCTTCAACATCAAATCTCGATTGATGAACACTTCCAGGTTTGGAAACTATGCCCAAATCATTGCGTTCCAAATCCACTAACATTCTGTGCTCAGCCCGCTCCTTTTTGTCATGGACTAGGTCTCTTCGCAGTAGGGATTCTTGATCCGGGTCTGAGCCCCTTGGCCTTGTGCCTTTTATGGGGGCAGTCATTACTTCACCATTCTTTGTTTCAAGTAATATTTCTGGAGATGAAGAGGCTAGAGCAAGCCCAAGGTCAGCCGCTTCGATATAGCCACTAAATGGTGCAGGGTTGTTGATTGCCAATCTATGGAAAATGTTGACTGGGTCCTCATCAAGAGGGCCCTGCCAAGTTCTGCCAAAATTTAGTTGGTATAACTCACCTGCAACAATTGAATTTTTTATTTTCTTTACAATCCTAGCATGTTCCAAATCTGTATGTGAGGAGATTTCACCCTGGACACGCAAAGGTTCAGATGATTTAGGATAAACAATTTCATCCTCAATCCACTGATCAACCAACCATAGAATCGCCAGAATTTCTCCTTCCCTTGGTGGATGTTGTAAAGAGATAGGTTGAGTCCACTGCACTAAATCGTAGGATAATGCACCAGCCCATTGCGACCCCTTTGGTGTATGGGGTTTCAGAGAGCGAAACATCTCATCCATAGATTTGGCATGGAGCAAGTTGGTTACTTTCCAACCATCCTCGCTTAGTTCTTGCAAACTTCCTTGCATTGGGACCTTTTTGTCAGTTAATCTTGTTTCACCATTTAGGGGTGAGTGCTTCTCTGCCTGTTTGATATCTGGCTGTGTAATTACAACCCTCTTTTTCATGCCAATAGCAAGCATACTCTTTCTTGCAAGATGAGATTTAGGTCCTCCCGAAAGGAGCAGAATTCGGTCCTCGCCTTTGGAATTAATGAGTCTTTCAATCATCCCCAATCCTCTCCAAGAGCCTTGATACAAACTTCTTGCAAAAAGGAGCTACCGTCCCCTATGTCTACGTCATCGAGAACAGTCAATCTCGCTGCCCCCATTCCTGTTCCAAGTAAAACGACTTCTTTTGCACGTGCCACCAATCTCTCGTTAAGTCGGCCTTCACTAATTACGAAGCCAGCATCCTCGATTTTAGGTTTGCAAACATCATAGGTTACCGAATCAACACCACCAAATTCCGGACCGCTGATCCAAACCACGCCGTCTTCATCCAAAATGATAGGCATCACTCTATCACCATCAATTATGCAATGTTCGTGAATTAGTAGAGCGACATCAGCACCCTTCTCAAAAGCATCAGATGTTATTTTGCGATAGGCATCCCAATCGCCATGTTTGGTTCCAGAAACCTTTCTTGTCCATCTCGGTGCAGGTGCTGTTACACCTTCTGCTTCCATATGGATTTCTTGATAGAATGGTTTGGTGGAAAACTGGGCTCCATTTGCATCTATCTGAATTCGAACTAGGCCATCAAGGCCATCCGGTATTTCGAACTGTGGGATTTCAATTCCTAATTTCTCAGCATGACGAGACAGTCTAGCAAGGTGGAAATCCAAGTGGAAAAGGTGTCCATTCCTGGCCCTTACGGTTGTGAAAACCGCACTCTTCGGTCCTACCATCATGTAATCACAACAGGTCATCTAAGAAGGAAGTGTCTAATCCTCCTTGCGGTGGTTGTTGCAACGGTTGAGTTGGCGGGGTTTGTTGTTCCCAGCGTTGTGGCATATCAGGCTGAGTTGGCTGCTGAATTCTTTGAGCAGCAGCGTAGATGTCATTTTGTTGAGACGGTTGTATGGCTTGTGGCGCCGCTACCGGAGGTGCCGCTTGTCCACCAAACGTTCCAACATCATCCCATCCAGAACGAGCTTCAATACCCCATGTTGCTTCTTGCAATTCCCACTCTTTGTTTCGCGCAGGTCTACTTCCTCTGCCTCTCAATACAAGTAGGAGTAGGAATAGAGAAATCAGAACCATTCCCGCAATAATCAGATTATCAGTGGTCAATAATTCGCCCAAATCAGTTGTGGAATCCTTTCCAGAATCTCCATCTTCCGAGGCTCCGCTCTTTCCAATAGGGTCGATCTTTTGTGATTGGATAACTTTGCGATTATTGATGTCATCTTTGGCAGATACCCCAATCCACCATGAACTATCATTGGATAATGTAGGGAATACTTCCGGTGTGATTAGGAACGTGTTTGGTGCGCTAACACTGCCAACATTTGTTGCATCTGCAACATTTTCAAACTCTGAATCTGAAATATATACAACATAACCTCTGACACTTGGGTTAGTGGAATGTTCCCATGAAACAAGAATAGATTCGTCAATCCATTGTAGTTCAATTCCCTCAATATCAGGCAAGTATGCACCGACATCGTCAATTCCGTCATCGATTGCTATAGCGGTAGATGTTACCAGATTATCGCGATGAGCATTTCCTGACCAATCAACGGGAACCACAGCAACGGTCACAGCTGAATTTGGAACGATGAGAGTATCGAATACCAATATCTCGATAGTCATTGGAAGTGTTGGCTCTCTGTCTAGAGTAGCAATCGGAGATTTGACTGTTCCACTTTGCCCAACGGAGGTAAATGTGAAGGCAGCAGCATATATTTCGTAATATGCAACATCACTTTCTTCGGATAGCTCAAATTCTAACATAACAGCCGTACCATCATCTCCAACCCTGTCATATAGGTTCAGATTCTCAAGACGTTCAGGAGCGGTAATATCTGCAAGATTGTCAATTGGCGTTACAGAAACAACGTTTAGATTATCCAGGTACACATTTCCTTTGATATCATGTACTGTAATTGCAACAAATAATTCAACATCAGGTACAATTTGTTTTGGAATTGAACTCAGCAGACCATTGTTGCCATACAGAGCGGTATTTACAGTTAGTTCAATAGGACTCTTTTCTGTATCAATCCATTGTTTATCCATGACGATACATCCACAGATACCAGGTTCTGTTCCGGAGGCGCTCCACATTTCTGTTAAATCGTCTAGAGGGTGTTCAGAAACCCAAATCACATAGAAATCAAAATCATCAACTTCTGATGGAGCCCAAGAAATATCGATTGCTGTTCCATCATCGTCAGGATGGTCCCAGGCGTTTAACTCAATGATTCTTTCAGGTTCTGTAGGGCCGCCGATATTGTTGACATATGGTGTAACCTCAAGGATTGTAACATCTCCAGTGTCCCCGTTTAGCCACTTGTCGAATGCGACTGCACCGATCCAATATGCTTGACCGTCAATTAGAGAGTCTTCTCCAATGGAATCAATTATTGTCATATTGGTTTCACAGTCAGGGACGATTGTTGCAACTTCAAAATCATCAACGTTTGTAGGTTGGAATGCGCCTCCTTCAATATCCACCGGTTTCATGTAAACTGTAACCAATGCGCAATCGTCGGCAACAGAGTTTGACCATCCAATTTGAACACGTCCACCATCGTCGTTAGGAACATCTTCTGCCCAGATGTCAGTTAGTTTTGGAGGAGGTACTCCATCGTTTATTCCTCCAGTTGGAACAACAGGACCAATCACTGTTGCATTCACAAGGTCTTCCTGTCCAGCCTCGTCCACACATGTAAATGCTAACCAGTGAGGTTTACCGGCTTCAAGGGTCATGACGCTTGCATTACCAATCTGTGGAATAAATTCTGAATGAACATCTAATCCGAGTGCGTTTGAGATTTCAGATGTTGATGCATATACATTGGTAGTTAACAAGTCAAGAGCTTCACACCGAGCCCATTCGGCAAAAATTTCACCGTCAACCGTTACAACAGAAGAACCAGATGTTGCAGTAGCCCATTCAGGAGGTTTTGGAACTTCATCGCTTGGAGTAGCAGGTCCAAATGGTGCGGAAGGTGTACCGAATCTGCCATCATTATACTCCACTACCACTACTGCCCAATACTCAACTCCATCTTGAAGCGGTTGTCCATCGATAGTAGATACTTCAGTTTGTAATCTTGAGTGTAAACTTACGGTAGCATCAGGAGATCTTGGTTGCAAATCTGCGGCAGTTGGTTGGTCAGCCCAAGGGCCTTCATTCAGATATATTGCATATCTAGCAAAGTCATCATCATGAACAAGCGTCCAGTTAGCAATCAGTGTTTGGCCACCATCATCAGGTCTATCCCAAAGAGATAATCCTTGAACAGGCGTTTCTGTTCTATACCAGTCATACACCAATCTTACCCACATACTACCATTTGAGGGCGAATTAAGACTTAGAGTAACAAGTCGTGAACCGTTTAGCAGAACACCATTGTCAACTGCATATTGAAGACTTGTAAGGAATGTAGGGTCATTTGAAAGATTCACGGTTGAGTTGTAGTTTAACTTGACCAATTTTGCCCAAGTTGCAGCACCATCAACTGGTGAAGAGAAGGTCAGCGCTGCTGTTTGCATTGGAATGCCATGAGCCCCTGCAGTCCCATCGCTGGATAGCGTTACAGGATTTCCTGGTTCGACAATTGAGACTTGCATTCCAGGGTGTGTGAATTCGGTAATGTCTTGGAATTGTAATTCAAATCCAACCGATAGAGGGACAGCTTTGCGCATGGTTGTTGAAGGAACCTCATTTCCAGAATTCAAGTCCCAAAGTTTCAGTCCATCAGATGTTGATATGGCGACGTAAGAGTTACTGACAACACTTCCTCCACTTGATTCACTTGCGGAAAATCGCCCAATTACCTGTCCAGGATTTGCTCCAGACTGGATTACAGTTGCACCGTTTTCTCCTACCGCAATGAGATAATTACCATCTGAACGCATGTTGTATACCGGCCAATCTTGCATTGCGAAAATGTTGGATCCTGAATTGAAATCACCTGTGTTACGAACCCAATGAACAAGAGGTCCAACATCCGTAGCGATATGGATTCCATACATGTCAGCAGTAACAGCAGTTACTGTGTTAGATGGCAACTGGTCGAATTGATGTAATTCAATTACTGATTGAGAAACCACATCGAATTGTGTAATTCCTGGTCTATCGATTCCCTTACCATCATGAGAAATAAACAGACTGTTCTGAGTAGTCGTAACTCCTGAAGGGTCGGTAGAAGTCGTGGTTGCTCCGACTAGCCCCCATGTAGATGTGCCCATCAGGCCGTCAGCCTTACCGTAATTCGCAATCGACATAGTTGAAGGGTCATATTGCGAAATTCCGTTGGGCGTTGCCATCCAAATATCGCCATTAAATTCGATAATATCCTCGACAAATGATATTGGCAAACCGTCTAATGCAGTCCATGCAGTTTCCCATTTGTCTCCGGTTGCGTTCCACCTTGCTACACCATTATTTGTTGCAATGTAAATTGTTTCAGAAGTGATTTGGCCAAGATTGTTTGAATCGGTTACCGTCAAGAAAGAGTTGACATTGTTCGACGGAAGGCCTGCTAGTAGCCTTCCTGCGGTGTAAGTGTTGGTAGTGGTATTGAAAATTTGAATCCCAGCACTCGATGAACCAGAACCTTGTAGTCCAATGAATAAATCATCTCCTACAACTTTGAGCCCATCTTGGAAGTTGTGAATCCCGGTTGGTAGTGGGAGTAATGTTCCATTTACTGTATCTAATAATCTCAAGCCACGGTTATTACTTGCAAGATACAAATCCGTACCGACTAATTCGATATCCGTAACAGCCGCGTTTGCAGGAATTGTCCACCCCTTTTGCCATTCTACAGAGCCGTTGGATAATTTGACTCCTTGAAGAACACCTGAACCTGTATTTTGCCATGAGGAAGATGCAACCCACACGTGTGTTTGATTGCCTGTAATTGATGTGACTTGTCCGCTAACAAGGTTTGGCAGGGCATGGATTGTATTCTGTCCCGCCTGACCGATTGTATCAACATGAGAGTATCCAGATGTTCCTCCAGCTTGTCCAATCAACCATTCTGTTCCTAACCAATCAATAGATGAAACTGGAGAACCTGATGACCTGATGCCCGCTGTTCCAACAGTTGCACCATTTGCTGAAAGTATGGCAAGACCGCCACCAATTACATTGTCTCCATCGGTTCCAATGTCATAACCGATTACTAACTTTCCAGCAGCGAAAGTCATTGCGCCCCACCAAACTGGGTCGCTAGGGATGTTATGGGAAGAAGAGGTCAGGCTGGTCAACCACTGGTCATTGGTGTAATCATATCTTGAAACAGGCTCTCCATCATCGTGATATGCAACGTAAAGGATCTCATTTGCGTCATCACATGCTACTGCAGCAGCATTACCATCATCCAATCTAGTAGAAGTCGTAAAGGCGGTTTCAACGGTGCCGTTATCTAAATCAAAGCGAGCAACTCCTCCATTGTTTGAAGTCATTGAAACGTGGAATAACCCGCCACACATTTCCATACCGATTGGATAACCATTTGGAATTCCGTTGGAACCCCCATCGTATGAATCCCAATTACCATTGGAGTCGAGGTGCATTATTTCTCCATCGATTCCTTGCCATCCCTGGCTTCTTGCAGTACCAACTACGAGGTCGGTTCCGTTAGTCCACAATTCGTAAACAGTATCATCTGCAGAATTTGGTAAACCATTACCTGCGGTCCAATCAGATAACCATTGTTCTGAAGATTCATCATATCTAGCAACTCCATCTTCGGTTGCAAAGAGGGTTTCTCCATTGAATTCTACAATTTCTCTAATTGGAAATTCGAGGTCATCCCACTCACCAAGTTTTGTACCATTGGCGTAAAAAGCCTCAAGTTTTTCTTCTCCCCAAGATATCCATTCTATTCCATTTGCTGAAATATGAGATGTTACTCTATCTACTGCACCGCTAGGTAGTAATTCAGCTTGCCATGAATCAGATGTTAGGTTGTAGAGAGCGATTCCACCGCTACCTTCTGTTTGCCACCATTGCCCACTTGCTACAGAAACATATAGAACATCGCCAATAATTTCCATGCCGTAAACATCCCCGCCATTTTCATCTAATAGGGCACCTGCGTCCAGTAGAGGTTTTGTAGTGAAATTAACAATATCTATTCTGAATACACTATCTGAATCGTATTGTTGATGGTAATATAACGTGTCTCCGTATATCGCTAAATCGAATGGCTCACCACTTCCAGTGTAAAGGCTACTAGTCTTTTCAATATCATATACTTCTGAACCGGTTGTGACATTGATTAGTTGGAATCCGTCAGCACCTCCAACCCATATTAGTCCAGGTCTAATGTCAGCAATAAGGCCTGTAAGTTCGCCGTTTCCGCCGTCTAGCACGTTGTTTTCAGTCCAAGTAGGCAACCATTCATTATTTGGAATATCATATCTTGCTACACCGACTCCGTTTAATCCAATGTAAGCGATATCATCTATCACTTCGACAAGAGCGTTGTCAGTATCTTCTCCAGCTTCCCATGTGTCGTAGACATTGAGAGATGATTTGTCGATTAGTCCTACTCCATTACTCGTTCCACCGAAAATTGTAGATCCGTTAAATCCTACAGCGCTTACACCCCAGTTTGGCATTCCATCTTGAGCATTTACACAATCATCGATTGCTAAGGTGGCGGCAGAGTACTTGCATACACCAATATTCGTCCCTGCATAAACGGATCCGCCACTGGCGGATGCATCTACTGCAAAGTCAAAGAATTGCTGCGGTTGTAAATTCCAACTTCCACCTCTGCTCAATGCGGTTGCAGAGTTACCATCCCAGTAAATCGCCCCGTTTGAGGTTCCAATGTAAAGCCCAGAATTTCCGGGGTATGCTTCAATTGCATACACCTGATTTGTTGGTAATACCTCAGTGCTACCTGAATTCGGACGATTGGGTTTGACCGTCAATGGAATCAATATCTCTCCGGTTGAAAGGTCCTTTCTTGCAACCCCATATCCTGGCAATCCCATGTGCAGTACTTGTGGGTTGGAGCCAAGTATTGCAACTGGAGCAAAGTCTACGTCATTTATTCCGGTTGAAACCCAAGAGCCAAGGAATGTTTGATTTGCGATTATGTATCTGTTCAATCCATTGGATTGAGTCCCAATATAAGCAACGCCATTGTGAATTGCAACACCTGTAGGGCTGTTGGAATCCAAATCAGTAGTTGCTTCATTGAGAGAAACAACAGCACCTGCTACAGATGCGTTGAAAACGGAAGCACCATCTTCTGGATGGATTGCAACCACCCAATCTCCCTCAACGTCCAGTCCGAATACATCATCAGCCTGCAATCCATCAGAGGAGTCCCATGTATCGATGACATTTCCGAACGCGTCGACAATGTGAATTCCACTACCCATAGTTCCAACCATGACATTTGTGCCATCATTTACGATTTGAGAGACCGTGTCTCCCATATCAATCGGAGATAGCCATCTTGATTGACCAATTGAGTACCTGTCAAGGTAGTTTTCACTTCCAACATAAATTACCCCGTTGAATTGCATTGCATCTTCCATGTCCCCCGAACTAGGGCTACTTCCGATTACGAAGTCTCCAGTGTAAAGTGGTGTATTTCCAGGCTCCAGCATTGCTAGAATCGCACTTCCGTCAGTCACCATTACAGTATCATTGGTTGGACTTCTTGAGCCAGAGTTTGGCCAGTACACTATGTTCCTTGCATCATCGATAAGACCCAAATCTGTTAGTGGAATTGAGGATGAGAAAGTTCCAGAATTGGTGTTGTAGATGTGTACAGTGTCTCGAGTAAGAATCTGAATCTCATTATTGACTACAGTCAAACCACGCACCTCGTCTGTTGATAACCAGTTTCCGCTGTTCCAGTTTGCTAGCCAGAAATTGTTGGAAAGGTCTCTTCGAGCGATACCGGCATCAAATGACGAAATCAAAAGTAGATTTCCCGCCACTGCGAAATCGCTGATGAAATCGGAATGAAGTTCGTTAGCCGTCGACCATGCTGGAAGTGGAGACATTGAAGAAATATCCCATCTCCCTACACCACCGTCTAGTAGTGAAGCGTAGATTATTCCGGCGTGCTCGAATGTTTTCCAAGGAGTGCCTGCAGGCCAGTTAGTTGTAGAGCTGGCTTGCTCTAATGTCCAACCACTACCTGCAGTATTGAGTGTGAAAATGCCCGATTCACTAAATGCGAACAAATCTCCATTAGTTGCAATATGAGCCTGACTCCAAGCTCCTCCCGACGGTTCAGCAGGCAGGTCAGGATTTAGACTAGTGTCTGTTAGGTTAATGGAATGCATAACGCCCTTAGCGGTAGTGATCAACATCCGGTTATTAGAATCGTCCATTTCTAAATCAGTGATGTAATTGTCCTCTGGATTCTCAATTTCAAGAAGGTCAATTGCGTTCGGAGAAGATTGTGCATCAAACACTATGACAAAAGTGCCGATAGCGGCATACATTCTTCCGTCAGATGGGTGAATCTCGTAATCCTGAATGTATAACTCAACAGGTTCTAGAGAGGTGAACGGGTCTGCAGGAGCAAGGGCTTCAAGGATGAATTCTGTAATTTCACTGCCAGATGGCATTGTGACCGTTGCTCCAACATCAGCATTCGGTCCTAATCGACCTTGATGAGGGTTCATTGAATCAAAACCAAAACTTTGCCCCATCCAGCCATTACCTCTCCAATCAAACAAAACTTGGCCAGTGTCTGGTGACAAAAGCAGAGGCTGTTGTATTGTGACGCCATCTGAACCATCAACTCGAATTTCCATAGATACGTTACCTAAAATCGCGCCGGGGGCGAAACTGGCTGTCCAATCTGCGCTGGCTTGCGTTCCATTAACTGGGTCGGCACCAGTCGCTTCTAGAAGCACCCATCCAGAGTCTTCTTGGCCGTCCATTGGCCAAATTACACCATTTGGTCCATCATGCGCACTAACCGTTGGTGAAGACAAAATCGGACCTAATGAGGCCAAGATCATAATCATAACAAGATTAACCGCCTTAACTGCCGATTTAGCAGGGCCTACGGCCCTGTTGGGGTATGTCATGGTTCACTATCCGAATTCAATGGTATATCAAGCGAATGCTCAAATGTTTTCTTCAAAAGTCGTAAATTAAGCGCGATGGTAATCATTTTTTCCACCAAAAAATCCTCTTCTGAAGATTAACTTTCACACAAAGGTCAAACCCTTTCTCTTATCGACGAGGAAATGGAGAGATAATTTTGGACGAAAATTGGCGGGAACGCACAATAAAAAAAGAAGCCCTTGATTATCACGAAGCATCTCCAAAGGGGAAAATCAAGGTTGTTCCTACCAAACCACATTCTACCGCGCACGAGTTATCCTTGGCATATTCGCCGGGCGTGGCATATCCTTGTCTTGAAATCGCAGAAAATCCTGATGATGCTTATCGGTACACGTCTAAAGGCAATCTCGTTGCTGTTATTTCTAACGGTACAGCTGTCCTAGGCCTTGGCAATATTGGTGCATTGGCATCAAAACCAGTCATGGAAGGTAAAGGCCTACTCTTGAAAACATTCGCAGATATTGATGTATTCGATATACAGGTGGACACCGAGGATCCTGAAGAATTCATCAAAACAGTGTGCAATATTGCTCCAACATTTGGAGGTATAAACTTAGAGGACATTAAGGCGCCAGAATGCTTCGAGATCGAGAGAAGAATAGCAGAGTCAACAGACATACCTGTAATGCATGATGACCAACATGGCACAGCGATAATTTCTGGAGCGGCACTGCTTAACGCAGCGGAACTACAAGGCAAAGATTTGGCCACCATTAAGGTAGTAGTTGCGGGTGCTGGAGCCTCTGCAATTGCTTGTGCTAACCACTATGTTGCATTGGGTGTGGAAATCAGTAACATCACAATGTGTGATTCAAACGGAATCATGACCAAGAAAAGGTTAGACTCGGGTGAATTGAATGAATTCAAAGCCCCGTTTGCAGTTGATAGGCCTGAAGGAGATTTAGCAGATGCGCTAATTGATGCAGATGTTTTACTCGGGCTTTCTAGAGGCGGCCTAGTTACGGGCGAAATGGTTGCTAAAATGGCACCAAAACCAATCATTTTCGCTCTAGCAAATCCAACACCTGAGATCATGCCTCACGAGGTGACAGAAGTTCGAAGTGACGCGATAATTGCAACAGGCCGTTCAGATTTCCCAAATCAAGTCAACAATGTCCTAGGCTTCCCCTATATTTTCCGAGGAGCCTTGGATGTTAGAGCAAGAGATATTAGTCAAGGAATGAAAATGGCAGCAACCAAGGCATTAGCAGATTTGGCTAAAGAACCGGTCCCCGATTATATTGCCCATGCATACTCCGGTGAGGAAATGCAATATGGTCCACAATACATCATTCCTAAACCATTTGACCGTCGTGTTTTGATTTGGGAAGCTGCGGATGTAGCAGAAGCAGCGGTTATGGAAGGAATTGCTGGAATTAAGCCAGAAGATTTCAACAAACAATCATACAAAGAATCTCTAGAAGCAAGGCTTGGGATGTCTTATTCTGTTATGAGAGGAGTATTCAATCAAGTCAAAGGGAAGAAGAAACGAATTGTATTCCCTGAAGGAGATCATGAGAAGGTTATTCGTGCTGCAGCACAGTGTATTGAACAAGATATTTGTCAACCAATATTACTAGGAAATATAGAAAGTATTAGAGAAAAAATGGCTGATTTGAATATCGAATTTGAGTGTGAGATAACCAATCCAAGATATGATGAGCGTAGAATTGGAGATTATGATCTAAAATTGTTGGAAAATAGAAGCCGGAAAGGTATGACAATTGTTGACGCTCAGAGACTATTGAAAAGCAGACCATATTTTGCAGCTCAAATGGTAGAAACCGGCGATGCAGACGGGTTTTTAGGAGGAATAAGTCGAAATTACGCCGATGTCCTTCGTCCTTGTTTGGAGGTAATTGGAAGCGATGCTGATAGTCACTGTGCAATTGGATGTTACATGATGGTAGTCAAGGGAAGACTGATTTTCCTTGGAGATGCTACGGTAAATGTCTATCCAGATAGTAAGACGCTTGCAGACATAGCTGTTCAAACAGCAAAGGTTGCGAGACGATTCGGACTTCAACCAAAAGTTGCAATGTTATCATTTTCAAACTTTGGAAGTAGCCGTGATCAGCGTTCAGAGAGAATAGAAGAGGCAATTGAAATGGCATTGAAAATGGACCCAACTCTGAATATCGATGGTCCAATGCAGGCAGACACCGCTCTAGATATCGATGTACAATCTGAATACCCATTCATGTCATTTGATGGTCCAGCAAATGTTCTAATCTGTCCAAATTTGGCATCAGCAAATATTGCTTACAAACTTCTAGAACAATTGGGAGATGCGGAAATGACTGGGCCGATTCTAGATGGGTTAGACAAACCGGTTCAACTCCTAGCGAGAGCAGACGGGGTAAGACACATCGTGAACATGGCAGCGATTTGCGCTCTCGATGCCATAAGACAGGAATCATACTGGACTACTCTTTGATTTGAATGACTTCGCCATTTTCATTTAGGCCCCAAGTAGGCCTTCTTGGCCTCCAAAATGCACCTGTGACAAATCCAGCACAAAGTCCGCCAAAGAGAAGGTTTGCCCATCCATCTATTGCATATGATGAAAATCCTCTAAGTATAGGAATCGTGAAACTTGGAATTATTCCAAGTATCGTTGTCCAAAATAGTTCGCTTCTTATGTTGAAGGAAAGGTTTGCATTGTCTGGAACACGCGGGTTTTCACCCTCTCTTTTTGGAGATACAACCAATCTAAATCCAACTTTAGGTAATGGTCTATCGCCTGGTGTTGCAACTTGAGCATATATTCCCTCGCGGGTTGGGTGCGCGGATTGTGATACTCTATGACCGGACATTGGTCCTACCATTTCACCAATTCTTGGCCTACCGTCGAGACTTGCACCTCTGTGATTACCAGTTGCTTCGTCAGCAAGTAATTCAGTCCACCCACACGGCAGTTTGAGATGTGGTTCAGCCATTTTCCATTCAGATTGAGTAGGCCGCCTTACTTCATCATCGAAGTGTTGAGATAGAATCTGGGAGATTTTTTGGACATCCTCATTTGTGATCATGTCCTTGATATCTTCTGAATTTCCTTCCTCACCAAGAATCTTGGAATATTGAGATTCAGTAATTGGTACTTCCATAATCATGAATGAAGGTAAATTTACTCTGTGTCTAGGTCTTTCGCTTGCATAAACCCAAGCGCCTTTATCGGTACCGAGATAGATTTTTGCAGCATCAATTTTTATGAAACGAAGGCCAAAAGGCCCATCGATTATTTTCATACTTACACCTTCAAAGTTGACTCAACGGCTTTGTACCACTTCATACCCGCTTTGTGATCTTCAATCTGTGAAAATTGAGGATATGGTGAAATTGAGCGAACATAACCAAATGCGGCTAAGTCTACTAGACTTGGAGAATCTCCTCCGAAAAATGGTTTTTCGCCAAATTGATTTGTGAATTCAGTGAGTAAATCATGCCACAATTGTTTGGGTTTCCTACCATCCTTCTTTACACGCTTTCTTGCAATAATCCCCCACATTATTGGGAATCCAGCCCAAGCGTACAATCTTTTCGATATGAATCCAAATTTTTCAAGTTTTGAAACACGCATGGTAGTTTTGAGTGCTGACCCTAGACTGCCATAGAGAATTGGAATAGTGGCCTTCGACATGTGTAAGTCAACCCATTCCATCCATTCATCTCTCCTTTCTTCGTTATCTGAGGCCCATAATTTGCCATTGTTATGGGCAGCATCGATTTCCTTCATGATGGGCGTAGAATCTACGTGGATATCGTTTTGAGAATCTACCCAAACAGGGACCTTTGTCCATTCAGGCGCACTTGGCAGTGTCTTTTTTTGTTTCATTGGATTGACTTGAACTCTTTCGTGAGGTATGTCAAGGTGTTCCAATAGCCCCCTCACCTTCCAACAGAAGGGGCACGTGTACAACATGTGCAACTGCCCAGTATTCGTCATGAACCGGGCGGGATGCCACCCCTTCATGATTCATCCGATTCTCTGACTCCCTCTGGCCTCCAGCCAGGTTTCCAGAAATTTAGGTCATCTAACCATTTAGAAAACTCGTCATCACTGCAGTTCAGTAGCCTAAATGCACGCATGTTCAACCCCTCGAGCAGGGAATCTTCCATGACCCCTTCTCGGTTTGCATCACTCCATTCGCCGGCCATTTGTCGAATTTGTCTTCTTGCTTCTTCGGGAGCATCAAAATTCCTTTCACATACTTCCTGCAAATCAGAGAGCCATGACCTTGTATCCCTTCTTATTACATCAGGAATCTTTCGCGGGCTGTCCTTTTTCTTGAATGGCCACCAACCCATGACTGCTGCTTGAGCTCAACATCAATAGTCTTGGGGTCGACCTGCGTCCGAAGTGCATGGGCCGAGTGATTTTACACCTACATGGGAGTCCTTCTAATGCAAAGATGAGCGGGCTGATTGAAGACTATTCAAGCCGTGTAGGATCCAAAGTAAAAATCGAAGTTCATCACTCTAAATTATCAGCCGATGATTATCTGGCAAAGCTACCGGATGAGGCGATTTTGTTAGATGAGAGCGGAGAGCATATGACTTCACTAGAGTTTTCTAAATTTTTTGAAAATTGGATAATATCAACAGATGATGTTAATCTTGCAATAGGACCTGCAGATGGTTTTCCAAAGGGGCATGATAAACAATCAATATCGCTCTCGAAAATGACTCTCCCACATGAACTTGCAGCGGTTATGTTGATGGAACAATTGTATAGGGCTCATGAAATTTCACGAGGCAGTTCATATCACAAATCATGACAAAAAGTCAAGAGGAGGCCACCCCACCCGTCAAATATGGAGAACTGGTGGTTTCTTTTATTGGAGTTCGCTGTTGCGATTACCCTGATTCTAATGAGTGGCCGTCAACCATTCCCGGGCCCCTCTAAAAGATACGGTATAACACTACTAATCATCGCCTTTTTACTCCTTATTGGAGAGACAGGACCTCGTCCTACAGATGTTCAAGTTCATCTCTTCGTTCTGCTAACCTATGGGGCATGGGGGTTGGTTCGTGGAGTTCACAACATGTTGGTTGTTAGAGACGAGGTAATCGTTGCACCATTTGCTGGAATATTGTTTTCAGTTTCAGCTACTGCTATCATGGCAGATCAATGGCAATCCCTTACATTATTCGAGGAGTATGCCGCTTTCGCAACTATTGTTGTCATTGGTGGCGCTCAAACCTGGCTGGTATTCCGAGGATTATTGATTGGCCGCCTACCTCTTGCTTGGTCTAAAGCCGGCCTTGTGGCCCTTGAAAGAGGGCAGATTTCAGGACAACATGGGGCAATTGAGTGTTTCGAAAAATCCTGGGATTTAGAGGAAGAGCATCTCAATCCCATGGCTTGGCTAGCATTACAAAGGATTTATTCCTTCATAGGCAATTCTGAAGAATCAGAGCATTGGGGAAAGAGGCTTGCGGAATCAGGTGGTGAAGATGCAGTCGCTAACGAATGGATTGAGGCAATTGAAAACGCCTTGGAAAAACTCTCTGCTCCATCGGATGAAAAGTGAAATTTCCTCTAAACTAACAATCTCTGAATCAAAACGGGGTTTCATTTAATAGGATACACGCATATGTATTACTATGGAAAGGGCAAAAGCGGGAGAAGATTGGTCCATCTCAACAATGTGCTGGTATGCAGTATTCATTTGGTTTGGAGCATCTCTGTTCTCACAAAGTCTCTACATGGCCTTCAATGGTTCGCCATATGACGCCAATATTTTGCTAGATTCAGTTGGACCTTTTGCTTGGGTTGTTATTGGATTCGAATTACTGATTTGGGGATTTTTGGCCCTAGCACTGGGTGGTAAATTCGTAAATCGCCTAAACGTCTCCACTAAGGAAATCAATTCTCAAGAGAATATTTCACCACAGGCTTGAATAAGCCTCAGTTTGAGTGAGCCGTTCGTGCAGAACGAATGGAATCCTCCACCACTTGCTGGACAACCAATGTCTATAACAGAACTATTGGATGAAATGGCTCTACTTGCTTTACCAGACGGATGCACGGTCGTAACTATCGAAGAAGCAAGAGAACAATTGCCAATGGCCGAAAAAGTGCTGATTGCAATGCAATCTTTGCAGGACCAAGCACACGACCTGACTGAAGAACTGGAGGTTTTGGTCGAACAACTACCTCCTCACCATGAACATGTTGTCGAGGTGGCAGATCAGTTGGGTTGTCTCGTCAAAGAATGGCAATTCCTTGGAGATGCTCTAGAAGAAACCGGTGCTAGAATAGCAGGGTTTGACCCTGGACATCTAGAGTGGCATGGCGTTGTTGATGGTTATCTCGTCCTATATTCTTGGAGCCAAGGCGAGGAGGATATTGAGTGGTGGCATCCACTTGATACTGGTATAAACGGCCGCAGACCTCTTGTTGAGGCATGACCTCGGAGGGGTATGGTCCGAATCACAAAGGTGCATACAGGTGGCGGAGACGAAGGCGAAACTTCGCTTGTCGATGGGAGTCGCGTTTCAAAGAGTAATACACGCATAGAAATCGTAGGAACCTGCGATGAAGTTAACGCTTTACTTGGAATGGTATTGATGGAAGCTAATCGTTTGCCTGATACTCACTCGGATGGTGGAACACGAATCACAGTTCGTCGTGTGAAGGATGTCTGCTCATCGGCATTAGGTAGAATGCAAAGTGAATTATTCGACTTAGGTGCTGAGTTAGCATGCCCGCCTGACCAAATTCCAGAGTATATGCAATTGATTGACCAACAAGATTCTGATAGATTGTGCGAAGAGATGGATGCTTGGATTGAGGAACTTGAACCATTAGAGAGTTTCATACTCCCTACAGGGTCAGGCCCGATCGCATCTATGCATTTGGCAAGGACAGTCACAAGACGTCTTGAGAGATTGATGGTTTCAGTAAAGGATGAAATGCGTCCTCTGACTTTACAATATGTAAATCGTCTATCTGATTGGCTATTCGTTTTAACAAGATGGACATCAGCAAGGTTGGGGGAAGAGGAGACTTTGTGGACGCCCAAGGGAAAGAGAGAAGCAGGCACTGCAGAGATGACACGTCGTCAAAATGCAAATCGATGAGTTAGGAAATCACCGCTTTTCGTTTTGAACAATTATCACTTTTTGATTGCCACTTGCTGCACCTGCTATTAGAGAGATAAGAGAACTAATCCCCACTCCAATTCCAACTAGGATACAAATAATACTACAACAAAAGGAACCCATTCCAAAATCACCAGAACTCCCACAGTCTCCAATCCCCCAGAATTCCAAACTAAACGGGTTGCCTGGAACGGAATCTCCCTTATCGCCACCACTACTGGCTTCACAATCAACTTCTGATTCTTCAAGTTCACTTAAGCCACTGTTGAGATATATTATTCCAAAAATTATTGCCAAAAAAGACGTAAATAGCAATACAAGTCCTACTTTTGATGAGGAATTAAGTCCGAATTTGGTGTAGTAGTTATCAGGACTAGAGTTTGCTTTTTGACCAAATTCGAAATCTTTAGCACAGTGCGGGCATTCAAAAATTCCCGAAGCTCCACTTTCTAACTGTACTTCGCCAGCACAATGCGGACATTCAATTACAGTCATGTGTATATTATTTCAAAGCACAAAATAAGCATTGAGCCGGTTTTGTGTGAATTTAAACTAAATAATCTCAAATCGTAAGTTGTCATTCAGGCTGCGTATATGCCCAGAATTTTGTTGTAATGATTGCCATAACAACTATTTTGGCAGCATCCCAAATCAAGAACGGCTCAACACCCCACTCGAAAGCTTGTGCAAAATCTACAGAGTATGCTTCAGCAAGCCAGAGGGTTCCAATCAAGTAAACTGGAATCATTGCAGTAAACCAGCAAAATAGTTGAGCCTTGAAGTCAGCAACACCTGCTGTTCTAGAGCGATCTAGGCCCTCTGCTACCAGGGCAGAAGCAAATGGGAATGCGAGTAGGTAGCCGCCGCTAGCAATCAGCGCTCCACCTGAAAATAGCGCGTCTCCACCTTCTGCGAATACAGGAGCTCCTATCGCTCCAGCAAGTAAGTAAACACACCCAGAAAGGAATGCATCGTTTCTTCTAAGGTAAACTCCTGTTGCGAGAACTGCAAATGTTTGGAATGTGTAAGGAACGGGTGTCCATGGAACTGTAAATGCAATTTGGGCGCATAGAGCGGTTAGAGATGCGAAGAAACCTATCGAAATCACTCTTTCTAGAGTTGTGTTTTTTTCAGATGATAGGGTCAGGTGCCAAGTATTGGGCTTAGACCAATCCATTCTCTCGAACATGAAGTTACTAACTCAAATTAGCACTTAGATATTGACACTAAAGTTCAGGATTTTTGCAACATCACGAGATAAAATCTAATCTCCAAAATTTTGAATAAATCATCATTATTCGTATTAGGTAAATTAAATAATGCAAATTGGATAGTAGATTTTATGCAGTTTCCACCGATTGAACTTGGTGAGTTTGACCACTATACTTTGATAGTTGAAAATGCGCGCGAGGTAGCAGATTTCCACATAAACGTTCTAGGTTTTCGCCCGGCTAATATCCAACTTGTTAATGCAGGTTCAGCTCCTCCTGGGGAATATGATATGCTAAACCACATTTTGTGGTTACCAGGTTCTGATGAGAAAGTAATGGTAGTTACGGAAGGGCTTACAGAGAATTCAATATTTTACCGATATTATTGGAGATATGGGCCAGGAGTTCATCATGTTGCATATACTGTTGACGATATTGATGAAACCTTAGAAAAGTTGCGTAATCACGGTGTTGAAACCACTTCTGAAGAGATTTTGCAGGACCCAATATCTGGTTTGAAACAAATTTTCTTGGCGAAGGAACATTGTGGATATTTTGTTGAATTGATTGAGAGAAACGACAAAATTTCTGCAGGGAAGTTTGTAGAAGACAACATGTCTGCATTAGCCAATACGATGCAAGGATATTTGGACGAGAGTGGAAATGAATTAACTGAAGAGAGTAATCCCTCAATTTTAATTCATGAATCCAAAGCGAATGTGCTTGAGGTGCTGACAGATCCGTTTAGGTTGCCAGAGTGGACATGTCACAAAATTATAGCGTTGAAGGGAGATCGATTGGTCGAATCTCGAATGCATGGCGATTTGGATTTGAAAATAGAATCTGAATCTGATGCGGTAAAGTTCACTTGGAGTATTGATGACGAGACAAAGTCCTTCAAAATCCCAATTTCTGAAACTGAAGAAGGAGTAATTGTTAGCGTTGACTTATCCAAAGTTCCAGACAGTGAAAGAGCAAAGTTACACAAGATAATCAGCATAGAATTAGGGATGTTAGCTGCGTTAGTTGAAGGCGAAATTGAGAGGATTTCTGATTCTGACATTCAATTTATTAATGAATGGCATTTAGAAATACACCAAAGAAAGGGGTTGTAAAATGTTAGACAGTACCTCTCCGGAATTAGTGAAAATCGTCAATGACGGCTTGCCAAAAAGTGAGACTTCAAAGAAAAATGTGATAATATTGGGCGCAGGAATATCTGGCCTAGTAGCTGCAAGCGAACTTCGCTCCGCTGGACATAATGTCACTGTTATTGAAGCCAGTCAAAGGGTTGGAGGTCGAATTCGTACACTGCGGGAACCATTTAGCCCGGGTCAATATTCTGAAGCAGGAGCGATGCGAGTTCCACAATCTCATCAACTTGTGCGTGCATATGCAAATCGATTTTCGATTAATATGCGTCCTTTCAAATCTATGAATCCCAATGCGTGGTTCTGCAGCCATGGTCACAGAATTCGCTTAGGAGAAATTGTGTCTGGCAGGGTGCCTGATGAGTTTCCGCTGACTGAGGAGGAAAGGAATTCTTCTTTGCAGGAACTTTGGGAGAAATTGATTTCACCATACAGGAAAAAGGTTAGCGAAAATCCAAATTCTTGGTCACAAATACGCGAGGAATTACAAAGTATATCGCTGAGAGAATTTATGCAAAACGCAGGATGGTCAGAGGCTGCAATAGAACTGTATGGTTTAGTTGCGGGCTTTGAAACACTTCTTTCTGCATCCGCAGCAGAATTCCTAGGAGAAGTTCTTCAAGATTTAAGAGCCAACACTATGACAATCGAGGGTGGGATGGATAGGCTTCCAATGGCGTTCCTTCCAGAATTGGAAGGCTGTATAAAGTATGGAACTAGAGTTCATGCCTTGGATCAAAATGAAAACGGAGTTCTGGTGCATGTCGAAAATATTGGCGGGCGTTCAATTATTGAAGGAGATGTTGCGATTTGTACCCTGCCATTTTCAATCTTGAGGCATATTGAGATTTTATGTGAATTTTCTTGGGACAAAAGAAAGGCGATAAGAAATCTACACTATGAAGATGCGGCAAGAGTATTTTTTGAGACTACAGAGAGATTTTGGGAGAATGAAGACGATATTTCTGGAGGCGCATCTGTAACCGATTTAGCGATAAGGAGCGTTTACTATCCTGAACGGGAGCCGCACGGAAGTAGAAGTGTGTTGATGGCATCATATTGTCATGGTCAGGACGCAATGCGTTGGGGGGCTTTGACTGCAGAAGAAAGGTTGATTCAGGCGCGTGAAAATATTTCAGTGATTCATCCAGGTTGTGAAAAATATCTAGCGTCCGGTCACTCATTAGTTTGGAGTCACGATCCATTTGCTGCTGGAGCATATGCTTTCTTCCAACCCCATCAAGAGAGAGAATTACATCAAGCAATTATCAACCCCGAGGGAAGATACTTCTTTGCCGGAGAACATGCATCAATTCAACACCGCTGGATTGAAGGCGCCATAGAATCAGCACTGCGTGCAGCGTTAGAAGTTCATACATCGGATCTAAATTGATGGACGAGGTGATAGTTTGATCGATGACTCTTGGATTACCCGGTTACCGCAATTTGATGGGGAAATTGCCGTCGATGGTAAATGGTTAGATATTGCAGAACTTGATTTTGGTAAAGTACGAAAACATAGACCACTCGCAGTTCTAAAACCTGCAAATTCGGATGATGTTGTAATCGCGATAAATTTCTGCAGAAGTGAAAAAATTCCGTTGGCAGCTAGAGGACATGCACACTCTGCTGGAGGCCAGATGATGGTTCGAGGTGGCCTAGTAATAGATATGAAATCCATGGACAAAATTTGTGAAATTACAGACGATTTTGTCATTGTGGAGGGAGGTATTGCATGGTCTGAAGTTCTTTATGCAGCGATTGATAGAGGATTAACGCCACCCGTAGTTACCGATTGGCTAAGCGTTTCAGTAGGAGGTACAGTTTCAATGGGCGGCTTCGGCTTCATGTCCTTCCATCGCGGGACTCAGATGGATCACCTTCTTGAATTAGAAGTTGTAACTGGAACAGGAGAAAAAATCGTATGTTCTCCTTCAAAAAATACAGAAATTTTTGATTTGATAAGAGGAACCCACGGGCAATTCGCATTGATTACGAAGGCGAAAATTCCGCTTGAACCGGCCCCAGATTCGGTTAGAATGGTCCAAGCTGCATATGGGTCTGTAGATGATTTATTATCGGACATAAATCGATTATCTAAAGAGCATAAAGTCGATCTAATACACGGTTTTGCCGCAGAAAAAACCCCAGAATCTGTAATGACTAGAATGAATTCGACAGATAAAATGAATCTTGACAGAGATATAGTAGAATCCGCACTTGAAACATTGAATAGCAATTGGGTTTACAATTTAGAAATCTCTGATTTACAAGGCGCTGGGTTAAAAGGACCACGCGCAGACTTGTCAAAATTAAATCATCTTCCAGGATGCATTGATATTTGGGAGATTTCTTGGAAGGAATTTTGTTTCAGATTACCTCCTTTGATTATTGAAGAGGAACTCCAAGGAGCAGCTCCTCATCCCGAATTAACGGTTTTTATTCCATTTAGCGAGGGTGGTGTAGAACTTATGAAATCGGAGTTCAAACGCCTACATCCAATCGACGACATCGGCGGGGGCCCCGTCCTATTTTTCCCATTAAACTCTGGATTAATTACAGCTCCATATCTAATGCTACCTTCGAATGAAAATAGTTTCTTTTTGGGACTATTAAGACGCGCTGAACCCCCAACCTCTGAAAGAATAAATCAACAAATATTGGACAATGAAGCAATCTACCAGAGAGTTCTCAATGTGGGGGGAGTGAGATATCTACCGGATACATTGCCAGAAAACCAAGAATTTTGGTCTCAGCATTTTGATACATTATGGCCAAATTTGCAGTCTTACAAGTCGAGATTTGATCCCGATGGGATACTAGTTGGCTCGTTCGGTGAATATTTGCTAAATAATTCAGATTGAAACTAATCCTTGCCAATAGATTTCATGTGGTTATGAGCGGCTGCAAGAACACCTTTACTTTCATCGTGAGTTAGTTGAGCCATTGCACTTTCCCACTCAAGCCAAAGGTGTTCTCTATGTTCATGACTTATGTTTACTGACATAGTATCTGTTTCTGCAATATACCAAAACACCTGTTTGTCTATCCTCTTTCCTTTGTGTCGGAAATTATAGGCTGTTCTATACTGGAAATCTTCAACGAATACAGCATCTGAAATTCCAGTTTCTTCCTGTAACTCCCTCGCTGCAGTGGCACGCCCATCTTCGTCGCCCTCCTCTACGTGCCCCTTCGGGAAATCCCAGTGGCCTTGTGGATATTGCAAGAGCAGAATGGAACCGAAGTTCACCAAAACTACTCCACAAGAGGTCTCCATGCCCACTGGGCACAATCCCCTATTCATAGCCTCATCGCTTTTGCACGACCCCACATATTCAAGTCATGGACTCTCTCGCCGGGTGTCATGTCACCATTGGAGAGCATCGTCAGGGTCGTCGCAGATTCTGATTTAGATGGATTAATGGCTGCAGCTGTATTGAAAGCAAGCAAGCCAGAAATCGAAGTTCATTTTGCACATCCAGCATTACTGAGGTCTGGTAATCTAGACCATCTAATCGATAGACAAACAGCAATTTGTGATTTGCCATTTCACGAAGATTGTGGTCTATATCTTGACCATCATCTCACAAATCGTCCTACGCCCGCACAAGAAACGGATTTCGAGAAGGCAGGCGGAATTTGTCACTGGCGGGATACACCTTCAGCTGCTAGGGCGGCTTTCGATTTGATGAAGGATGAATTAGACTTGTCTCATTTGGAAGAAGTTATGCCGATTGTTGACGCATTGGATTCGGGAGGTATTTCTTTGGAAGAATTCATGGAAGATGGACCTATTATCCGTCTCTCAAGATCACTTTCAATGTCCGACCCAGAACATATGCAACAAGTGATGCAACAATTTGCATCTGGATTGAACTTAGATGCAATTCTAGAATCGCATAAAACCCGCCTTGACGGCCTAAAACAAGAAAGAGAAACCATGGCTAAGATAGTGCGTGACAGCACGAAGATAATCGATGGATTAGCGATATGTGATTTGAGTGAGACAGGGCATCGAAGTAACGGATATCTTGTAACAGCATTAGCCGGTTCAGAGGCTTTGGCGTGTTGTGTAATACATGGATACATGGATGGTAGCATTGAGGATGTTAATCGTCCAGCATTAGGGGCATCATTCTATGCCAATTCATTTAGAGGTGAAAGCAATCCATACGATCTGTCTATTCTTGCAACTCTTCTCGATGAAACAGGAGGAGGTCATGCAAATGCCTGCGGCTGTAGAATTCAACCTTCAGACGGTTCGAATAGGAAATTAATCCAAGGAGATAAGGAATCAAACTTGGAAAAGTGGCTAGAAATGTGGTCGAACCGCAACACAAAAATGATCAAATAAATTCTCTCCTATTTGAAGAAATCATCATCATTTAATGATGATACAAGGGAGAATATACATCACTTCAAATACTACTTTTTGAGCGAGGTGCCATGGAAAGCGTTACAGACCCTGAAATGCTAAAGGACAGAGCTTTCTACAAACTCGGTTTATTCACTTATGATTATCGAAAATCAGTTGTTGTAATCGGACTATTGGCTTGCATTGGAATGACATCTCTTGCAGCTATGGGTCCAAATTGGGCTGAATCCTGGGGAGAAGGAGATCTAGAATCAATCGAAGCAGGCGGAGTTCTTGAGGATGCATTTTTCGGTGAAGAGGAAGACGTTCAAGGATTCATTTTCCTTGTGCATCACGATTCACTAAATGACTCCTCAGAGGAATGGAGGGATGAAGTTCGTGAAGCATTATCGGTGTTTGATGGTCTAGACGGTGTGGACATAAATTACTCATGGGAAATGGAAGGTGATGAGCGTGATAAGTTCGTTTATGAGGACGATGACGGGTTCTGGGCAAAGAACCGTGTACTCATCAAATTTGATAGAAAAGAGGCAAAGGAACTCTATGCAGAAAACTATGAATCAATAGAAATCGATTCAGATTTCGAATCATGGCGAACAGGAAATGTTGCAATCGATGTGACTTTCGACATCAGAATTCAGGACGATTTAATCAAAGCAGAATTGGTTTCAGGACCTTTGACTTTGATAATCTTGGGTATCGTATTCGGAACGCTCATTGCAGCACTTCTCCCTCTTGGAGTAGCAGTGCTAACTGTGCTTGCTGCTATGGGAATTACAATTTGGTTATCGAATACAACAGATGTAACACAATATGCTTTGAACATAATTACTCTAATCGGAATAGGAGTATCTGTAGATTATTCTCTATTCATGGTAAACCGGTTTAGAGAGGAACTCAATCGTGGTCGAGATTTGAGAACTTCAAGCGCTATGACGGTTGCAACTGCTGGTAAAGCGGTATTCTTCAGCGGTGTAACGGTTGCAATTGGTCTAATGGGAATGTTGTTTTTCGAAAATACAGGCCTTCCAAGTTTAGGTATTGGTGGGACATTAGCTGTTTCTGTGGCAATGATCTTCTCAATCATTGTTCTTCCAGCTGTTTTAGCAATGCTCGGACATCGCTTATTCAAGTACAAAATACCATTTGCATTTAGTACAGAAAATGATGATGGAGATGGGATTTGGTCAAAGATTGCGACAACTGTCATGGATAGACCGTGGGCTGTTTTGATTCCAACATTGATCATTTTACTTGGGGCAGGATTGCCATTCTTGCAAGCAGATTTCTCAATTGCATCCAGAGATGCCTTACCACCTGATGATGAAACAAGAGTGGGCTTCGAGCACATGGATGAAAAGTGGCCGGAAGGGGCGGTTAATTCGGCTACCGTAGTTGTTGATTTTGATGGAGAAGACCCGCTCTCTGAGCATAATATTCGGGCCATGCATAATTGGATGTCTGAGCAATTGGAGGATGAAAGAGTTCTGGAATCATTCGGATATGCTATGCCGTATCCTGGCGTAAATGAATCAATGGCAGTAGCATATTGGCAGACTCCTGATGAGAATATGACTTCCGAGGCGGTAGCAACTAGAGAATATATTAGGCAGCAATTCCTCTCTGATAATGTAACATATGTTGTGTTTTCATTGGATGGGCCAATTACAGGTGAAGGCAGTCGTAATTTCGTAGATGATGTCAGAGATGAACGCTCGGAATTAATCGATGATTTAGTCGTCGGCAGTGATGGCAAATTAATGGTAGCTGGATTTGCAGCATATAGCCAGGATGTCTTAGATGCAATAGTGGAAAATTTGCCAATTGCTATTGCGTTTATTTTCTCTTCGACAATAGTGCTGATATTTATTCAAGTAAGAAGTGTGATTATTCCAATTAAGGCAATTGTCATGAATATTCTATCAATATCAGCATCCTTTGGAATGCTTGTGTTTGTTTTCCAATGGGGTAATGGGGCTGAGTTACTAAATTTCACTCCCCAGCCCATCGAAGCAACCAATCCAGTGATTATGTTCTGTATTGTATTCGGTCTTTCAATGGATTACGAAGTATTGATGCTATCTAGAATCCATGAAGAATGGGAGGTAACAGGAGATAATACTCAAGCAGTTGCAAATGGTCTTCAGAAAACAGGACGCCTGATTACCGGTGCTGCGGCAATCATGGTAGTTGTATTCATGGCGTTTGGATTGTCCTCAGTTGTAATTTTGAAACAAATTGGTTTCGGTTTAGCATTAGCAATTTTACTTGATGCTACAATTGTTAGAGCATTGGTAGTTCCATCAACCATGAGATTGATGGGCAAATGGAATTGGTGGAGTCCGAAATGGCTTGGTGGTTCAAAGAACTTCAAAGATGTAGAGAAATCCAAGGAATGAATGGAAAATCATCAGTGCAACCAACAAATCAGCGGCTCTACCATGTTTAGCCCTCTGCAGTTTATCTTTTCTTGAGTTCCTCCCCCATCTTGCCATTATCCAAAGCAAGATTATGCCTAAAGGTCCAGTGAATCCGTGTAGACTGCCTGGAAGAAGCCCTAGTCCAGTGTACCATCTTGCAAAGAATGCAATAAGAACAGAAACGATTGCAGCCTGTAGGATTCTCTCTCCAATTTTTTCATGGCGCTCCAATTCTTCTTGGCGGCTGACACCTTTCAATTCCCTACTCTTTTTCTTCCAACCGTATTGCCACCACATCCAACCTAGAATTGCTGCAGCCGTAATGGGGTGCAGTAATAGGATAATGGTGTTCGCAGTTGCCATTAATTTACACTGGGGGGGCCACTCTCTCATTGTTGTTTGGAAGAAATTCTAGCCGGTGGCTCTAAAGAGGTCCAACTAGGGGGCACATCCCGTAGGGATGTATATGCTGCAAGAGAATAACCTCTCCGTTTGTCTCAAAACGGGGATGTTAGACAATCTGCCGCCAAGAACTCGTCAGTCCAAAGTCGCAAAAACCGCTGAATGGAGAGCCTTAGACAAACCTTGGAAGTCCCTATTACTAATCTGCCTACATGAAATCCAAATTCCAGATGAAGAGGAAGGGACTTCTTCACCAATTGTGCGTAACAGAAGAGTTCAGCGTGGTCGTAGAGGAGCAAGAGCAAGTTCAGGTCCAATGGAGTGGTTACCTAAGGCAGAAGACGTACTGATTGATGATGGCTCCCCAGCCGCATATCGCCTAGCAATTATGTTAATCAGAAAGACGTTATTTTCAGATGACTGGGAAGATTCTTGGGATGAGATTTTAGAAGGCCTAAGAGAGGATGCTAGGACGAATGGAGTTCACCCTGTATGGTCTAAAATGGCCGAAGCAACTCCGATCCTTGCTCAGTTTGCTGCATTCCCTCAGTCCGAAGTCGGACAACAAGAAGCGGATAAGTTCGATATGTCACAGGCGAAAATTGACCCTGCAAACGGCAAGTCATTAGCGAAAACACTGGCAAATTTTGAGACTAATTCTTCCGATGCGACAGTTAAGATGGCACTCAACAAGGCAAAAGCACAGTTGAATGGAAAGAAAGGATTGCGGGTCATTTCCGGTCTTGAAAACCTTGAAGGAGAGGCTTCCGTAATCAGTGTATTACTTCACATCCATTTAGGAAATGATGCAACGGAATCTTTGGAAGAATTATCAAAATCAGATTCTGATTTAGCCGACGCATTTAGAGATTTGATAGAACTAAGAAAAGGTAATTCTAGCGATTGGAATAATTCTCGTTCGCTTACAGATGTTGATGATTTATCTAAGGTACGGAAAAAGGAAGCATGGGCTTTGTTACCAGAAGAAGCAGCTGGGCTATCAAGCGATGAATTACAAGATGGACTGGACTTAGACCTCACTCCACAACAAAAGGAGACGATAACGTGGTGGAAATTGGCAGCACTGGTTCGTGACGGTTCCTCCGACTTGGCTCTTGAATTGCTAACCTCCCTTAATGTGGAGGCAGATACAGAAATGGCTACTCTAATTCCTTTGGTCAAGGAACTTGGTCAAGAAGCATCAGATTGGTTAGTAGTGCAGACTGAAATTTTGTCTGAGGAAGCATTGTCTGTCATTGTAAATGACGATGGTCTTGCTGGCAACTTACGTTCTGCTGCTGCCAGGAGACTTCATGATAATGAAGCATCCCTTGGTATAGATGCTTCAATCGATTTATTCTCAAGAAACCTCGATTTGAAGAGACTTGCAGAAGTACTGTTCGTGGATGAGCAAAGATGTGTTGATCATCCATATGCAACACTGCTTGTCGCTCATCTTTTGCCTGCAAAATCCAAAGGTTGGGATTTTGAAACAATTAGAAAGGCTAGGAAAAATGCACTGCTAACAGTAGAAAGTTCAGAAGTTCCTAGCGCGTTTTCCCCAGCAAGTAAGGGATTAATCCTGATGTTGGATGGAGCAGCTCAATCTGATGATGATTGGGTTGTAGATGCCCTTGACAAGAATGGAATTAAAGCATTCAACAACTGTAAGCAGGCCCTCAAAGATGGTGGTGATGGATTAGCAGACTCAAAGGTTCTTGAGACCTTAGCCAAGAGTGTAAAAGATGCAAATTTGTCAGATGTTGAATCAAGATTATTCAATGCAGTAATTGATACACTACGCTTGAATAGAGCATCATGGTTGTTACAAACTGGTAAATCCAAAGGTGTTGTTGAACTCCTAGATGGCTTACTTTCTGGGGAAGTAACAGCGATGCCGATGATGCAAGCAGTTCGCCACTTGGTTTTGGAACATGATATCGGTCTAACAAACTTGGTTTCTTGGTATCAGGAAAACGATCCACAATCACCTTGGCATACACTTGCCCGTGCTGCTATACATGTAAGTAACAACGATGAGTTGAATGCTGCACGAGATTACAAAAAAGCCGGAGACCATGAGAACTTTGACTATGAGCACAAAATTTTGTTGCATAGAAAAGCGCTGATTCATCTAGCGCATGCCGAGCAGTGGTCAGAAGCAGTTGCACTTCTAGAAAATCAACCTGCTCTAAAATCCGCTTTGACAAAGAGATTCCAACTATATCTGAACGTTTCTCACGTTGCAGCAAATAAGCGAAATACAGACGAAGCAACAAGAATGCTAACTAATTTCGTAAAAAGAACAGAAATAGTAGAACAAGAAGATCAATACGGCAATGTCCAAAGTGTTGAGCGAGTAAAGCATTCCGAAGAAGAATTAGACATGCTTAGAAATTATCCAAGTTCCCACCCAGTACCTCTTCCAAGTGAGCCGTTTTCCGGTAGGGTAAAAGCGGCCTTGAATTCCTTGCAAAGGGAACGCAGAAGAAATCGTCACACATTTGAAAATCGTTACGCACAAGCTATGCTACACGATCCCTCAGGTGAGGAAATCTACGAAATTGCTCTTGAAGCATCAGAAGAAAAACCACTTGAAGGTTTGATGTTGTTAGAAAGAGCGCAAAATTCGGGTAAATTTGGGGTATTGGATATCAAGAGACTTTCTGATGCTGAGAGAAGATTATTTGCAATTCACAGACACAATCTTCCTGTAAAACAGAGGTCATATTTGAGACACCTCGCTCTAACTCCCTTGGTGATTATCGATACAAATATTCTGATGGATGAATTGCAGTATAGAATCTCAGAGAAATTGGGTATCAATTCAGAAGTTTCCCTTGATGTTGGAGGTAGAGGTAGATTCCACCGCATCCTCAAACACCGTGCAGCAGAAGGAGTAATTCAGTTGTGGTTGCCAAAGATCGTTCAAAATGAACTAACCTCAATAGCAACAGATGTTGAAAGAATTAGAGAGAGATTCTCTGAAACACTCGTTTCAGTTGATGAATTGGAATCCGTCTTGAACGAGAAATCACTTGCGGGTATTGCAAAAGAGGTTATTGCCGAATTTTCAACTTGGAAACCACTTGATTTGCACATAGAAGACGAAGGTGATGATGAAGAGATTCGTGAAGATCTGAAGAAGTTCTTGCTAGAACATAGTGAAGTATACGATGAAATTACATCCATGAAGAGAATGCATAGTGAACCTATGCGTACTGTCATCAACAACAAAGACGTTTATCCAGAAAAAGCAGACCAATCACTGATGTGTCTATGCGCTGCAATGGTCAATCGTCCACTAGGAGAACTTGGTAGCATCCTTATTGCAACAAGAGATTCAGATTTCGCACTTGTTGCAAGAGCGGTTGAAGAAAGATTTGGTTTCGGAGTTATCGCAAATAGCCGCGACCTAAACTCATGGTTAAGATGAATTGAATTTAGTCTTCATCAAGACTTAATCAAAATTGGATATTTGTTTGCTCACATGTGAGAAATAATCGCTTTTCCAAATGCAGAACAAGACAATAGTTCAGCATCACCCATCAATCTTTCAAAATCATAAGTGACGGTCTTAGCAGAAATCGCTCCTTCCATTCCACTTACAATCAAGTCTGCTGCCTCACTCCAGCCCATGTGGCGTAGCATCATTTCTGCAGATAGAATTAGTGAGCCAGGATTTACCTTATCTTGTCCAGCATACTTTGGTGCAGTTCCATGTGTTGCTTCGAATATTGAGATTCCTGTGTCATAGTTAATATTTGCACCAGGCGCAATTCCAATTCCACCTACTTGAGCTGCTAGAGCGTCAGAAATGTAGTCTCCATTCAAGTTCATGGTGGCTAGGACACCGTATTCTGCAGGTCTTGTGATAATTTGCTGTAGCATGGCATCAGCGATAACATCCTTGATTGTGATTGTAGTTCCTGTTTTTGGGTTATCAAAAGTACACCATGGGCCACCGTCTAATTCAGTAGCACCAAATTCATCCTTTGCTAATTGATAGCCCCAGTCTCTGAAACCACCTTCTGTAAATTTCATGATGTTACCTTTGTGAACTAATGTAACACTGTCTTTGTCATTGTCTACCGCATATTGGATTGCGGCTCGAACGATTCTTGCAGTACCTTCTTTGCTAATCGGTTTGATTCCTATTCCTGAGGTATCAGGGAATCTAATTTTGTCAACACCCATTTCGTTTACTAGGAAATCGATGACTTTTGCAACTCCTTCAGAGCCAGCTTCCCATTCGATGCCGGCATAGACGTCTTCGCTATTTTCTCTGAAAATAATCATGTCAACATCCCCTGGAGCCTTGACTGGTGAAGGAGTACCTTCGTACCACCTAACAGGCCTTACGCATGCGAACAAGTCTAACTTTTGACGAAGTGCGACATTAAGTGAGCGAATTCCTCCACCGACCGGTGTGGTCAATGGTCCCTTAATTGAAACCAAACCGTTCTTCATTGAATCAAGTGTTTCCTCTGGCAACCATTCTCCTGTATTGTTGAATGCTTTTTCACCTGCTAGAGTTTCACTCCATGTGATTTTACGATTCCCAGAGTATGCTTTTTGTATTGCAGCATCAACTACGTCAATCATTACTGGAGTGATATCAACTCCAATGCCATCGCCTTCAATGTAGTGGACAATTGGATTATTTGGTACAACTAAAATTCCGTTTTCCATTGTGATTGGGCTTCCTGACATGGTGCTCATCACAGGCCAACTTGACCCCCTTCATCAACACAGCGGTCAACGGTGGTTTCATCTCATAGTGGTATATGGGCGGTTTATGCAAGGAACAGTTGAATGGACCGGTGGCAAGAATATGGTTGGAATCAACTCAAAAGGCCAACGAATAGAAATGAACTGGGAAGAGGGGCCAAGCCCCATGCAACTCGCTTTACAGATGGTTGGTGCCTGTTCAATCGTCGATGTTGTGATCGGTCTAAAGGATAGAGATTTTTCTAGAGTATGGGTCGACATGGATTCTACAAGAAACGACGAATCTCCCCGTTATTTTACTTCGATTCATTTCGTTTATCATGTCGAAGGTAGTGTTCCTCAAAAATTAGTGGAAAGAGTAGTTCACAAATCCCATGAAAAATATTGCAGTGTCTCAAATAGTTTGAGAGAAGATTGCAAGATTACTTCAGAAGTGGTTATTCATCAAAGTCAAGAGTGATCCAGCCTTCTTCGATAGACAAATTCTTGAGTTCAGCTTCCAGACCTGCTGCTTGTGATAATTGGTATGGAAGCGTTTCAAGGGCGTTTAACAACAGGTTAGCAATGCCATCATGAATCTTAATCCAATTTTCTCCAAGACCTTCTGGAGCGGGGTTAACCTTTGCTGAACCATCTACATTAACTGTAGCAAAAGGACGAACTAAACCTCCTTCTCCTAGATCTACAATAAGTGATAATTTGAGATTTTTTCCGTCCCTTTCCAATTTTCCAGAAGAGGGCATGATTTCAAATCCATCAGGAAGTTCATCTAGCCCTTTTTCGCCCCTTCTTTTTCTCATTGAGATCAGTCTGCGAACCCATGCTAGTAGTATAGAATTGCAGAATACGAAGTCCTTATCGGGGGCTTGAGTGGTAACATTACCGCCATCTTTCCACCCCCATGCACACTTTTCATGCTTCACAGGAGTTAATTCTGGCATCCAAGTTAGACGACTTGCTTTTGCCTCATTATGGTTGATAATTACGAATGCATCACCTTCGCTAAGTTCTGTTTCTATCTGTTCTGTGGATTTTGGAACAGACATAACCAAGCCAAGAATTATTGCTAGTGGGTCAAGCGCTGCAGGCCAACTATCCAACGGTTCTGCGTCTTTTTCAAGCCAAACACCGCTTGCTAATTCTTCACCTAATCCCAAACCTTCTGCGAATAAAATAGACTCGCTCCATGCAGTTTTGGATAGGCCCACATCTAATGCCGCTCGCCCCATTGAGCGAGCACTTTCTCCAAGGTTCTCTTTGTCACTCAGGCCTTCTAACCATTCTCTGAGAATTTTGTCACCATCGCCAAAAGATCTACGCTTGTTTTTGGATATTTCAGATAGCCATTTTTGTTCTTGATAGGCCCTTTCCTTATCGCTCAATCTAAGTTGCACTTGCAAGGACTCGAGCATTAGTGCACCATCTCTTGAGAGTGCACCATCAGACCATGCTAGCGCTAGTCCGTGCTCGAAAGGGGTAGGAGCCATCGATTAGCCTCCGATGATTTCTCGGACCAGCTGCAAATGTCTTTCGAAACTTAGTCCAAGTTCACCACGCTTTCTAGCAAGTAGTTTAACTTCAGAAGGGTCGAGAATATCATCAACCCATACTGTTTCTAGCAGTAATTTGTAGGTTGATTCTGCTGGATTCTTGGAAGAAGCAGATCCGTTCTTGAGGTCCGGAACATCTTTTTCATCAAAGGAAACAACCTCTTCATCAACATTATCAGCAAAATCAGACAGTGCAGATAATGGATCATCGTCATCATCTTCGAACATAGAAAGAGGATCTTTACCTCCTTGGTACGCTGGTTTTGTTCCAATTTCTAATTCTGCGAAGGGATCAATTTCTTCTTCATCTTCAGGTGGTAAATTAGTCGTTTCAAATGGTAACACATTACTCACTAAAAATAACAAAACGACTCATAGTTATTGAAACCATGTATTCACGCACCATACAAAAATTGCCATTTGAGCATGGATAAATCAAAGCATTGCTAGCAATAAATACCAAACATTTTCTCTGTCATCCCTAGAATAGATTAGTATAGACGAGCCATCTAGAATTAATTGTGAGAAAATTAGTAATTCTGCTGATTTTGATTACGCTGATTGGCCAAACTCAAGCTAGGCCAAATGGTATTGATAGCAGTGGAAACAATGGTTGTGTTTGTCATGGTGCTGCAGATGACTCAACTTCTGTGAATCTAGAAGGTTTACCTGGTATATACAATACATCAGCAACTTATCAATTAACACTCTCCATCGATTCGGAAGTCGATGTAAATAATCCACAAGGCGGATTTAGGATAATCCTCTCTCATGGAATTCTTAACGGAGAAGTTGTGGAATTAGATGGAGGTTACACTCATAATGAATCCACCAACAATCAGAGGATTTGGAATCTTATCTGGACTCCTCCTGAATCTAGCGATGAACTTGTAACCTTTACAGTACACGCAAATGCAGTAAATGGTAATGATGAATCAACTGGTGATGAATGGAATTCTAATTCTTATGCAGTGCCAGGTCCAGATTATGATGGCGATATCGAAAAACCAAACATAGATTTTTCAGCATCTTCCACACAAAAGATTGTTGCAGCAATTGGTCTAATTACAGTTATTAGTTTGGTAATAATTGCAGTTAGGGATTAGTTTACGAATTCAATATTTCTTGATTTCAAAGCCCGTAGTTGACGGTTTTCACTGGCTCCGTGAATCTGGTCAGAGCGGACACCAGTCAAGACAAGCATAACTCGAATATCCTCTCCAAGACTTTCATCGACAGCAGCACCCCAAATTATTCTTGCATTTTCGCTTACCTTTCCTTGAATTAATTGCGCACACTTTTCAGCCTCACCAAGAGTCAGATTTGGTCCGCCTACAACGTTAATCAAAGCACCACGCGCATCAGAAACATCCAATTCCAAGAGTGGAGAATGCAATGCCTCCAAAGTAGCAGCCTCTGCTCTTCCTGGACCACTGGCAGCACCCAAACCGATCATTGCAACACCGGAACCAGAATTGATTACAGCCTTCAAATCTTCAAAGTCAAGGTTCACCATTCCATCAGTTGTCAATAATTCTGTGACACCGGTAATCGCCCTAACTAGTAGTTCATCACCAACTCTGAATGCACTAGCAATCGGTAGGTCTCTAACGCCTTCGATTTCCAATAACCTTTCATTTGGAATCACCAGAATTGTGTCACAGTATTCTCTTAGTCTTTCCAATCCCCATTCTGCGTTCTGCTTTCTAAGCGTTCCTTCAGAGTTGAATGGGTATGTTACCACTGCAACAGTTAGCGCTCCTTGCTCTTTAGCAAGGCGGGCAATGTGGCCTGCAGCACCAGTTCCAGAGCCTCCACCCATACCTGCTGTAATTATTGCAAGTTGTGTGTCATCAGTGATTTTTCTGAGATTATTTTCGCTTTCTAAGGCAGCAGCCTCTCCCTTGGTTGGATCGCCACCAGCTCCTCTACCCCTTGCAGTTCTTCCAATGAGAATTTTATTCTCTAGTGGACTCATCAATAGAGCCTGAGCATCGGTATTGATTGCGTGACCGGTAACGTAGCGATTTCCGAATAATCCTTCCTCATATAGGCGGCTGACTGCATTGCATCCAGCACCACCGACTCCGTATACTCTAATTCTTGGCTGAAGAGATTCCAACAGGCGCTTTAGTTCAGCATCATTGGATTCCATTTCTTCGACACTCGATGGTCGAATCGACGGTCCTTCTTCTTCATCTGCAAGCTCAAGTACACGCTCGATGAGGTGTCGCATATCGCCTCATCCTATTTGCACCTAATTTGAAGGTGCCGCCACCCAAAAGGTGTGAGAAGGCGATTGTATGACCTGTGCTCAGTCACGGAGACCGTCTTCACAAACCTGGTAGACACATTCTCCATCAGGTAGATTTGGAGAGTCTACTAGACGTGCAATCCTTCGTCCACCCTTAGCTTTTCTAAGGTATAGTCTGAAGGTTGAAGCGTGAGCTAATACGTGGCCACCAATAGGCTTGGTTGGATCTCCCCACATAGCATCAGGCTTACTCATAACTTGGTTTGTGACAAGGACCAGAGCATTGTTAACATCTGCTAATTGCTTCAGGTCCTTTAGGTGCCTGTTCAGTTTTTGTTGGCGGTTTGCTAACATACCTCTTCCAACGAATTCGGCCCGGAAGTGGCTAGTTAGTGAATCAACGATTATCATTTTGACATTGATTCCTCTGCTCATCCTCTTGATTTCCTCAGCCAGAAGCATTTGGTGTGCAGAGTTGTATGCCCTTGCAACATGTATTCTTTCTAGAACTGCTTCAGGATCAAGTCCATGCCCTCTTGCCATTTGAGTAATTCTTTCTGGTCTGAATGTGTCTTCAGTATCAATGTAGAAGACATCTCCATCTAATCCACCTTGCTCGATTGGCATTGTGCAGTTAACAGCTAATTGATGTCCGATTTGTGTCTTACCAGAACCGAATTCACCGTAGACTTCTACAAGAGATTGGGTTTCGAATCCACCAGCTAGTAAGTCATCTATTGATTGTACCATGCTAGAAAGTTTCTGAACCTCTCTTCTTCTTTCTAGAAGTGCGCTACCGGATACGAAACCTCCGATGTTTGCCATTTTCTTAGCTGCTTGGATAATTTTTCCAGCTACAGCTTCACCTAACTCTGCTTGTTCTGCTAGGTCTGGAGGGCTCATTACAGCGAGTGCTAGTAATTCATCAAAGCCAGCTTCGCGTAGTTTTTCTGCGGTCGCTGGGCCTACGCCTGGTAGGTCTTCTATGGCGACCTCGGGCTCTAGTTCCTCCTCCATTGTAATTACCTCTGTATCAGGGGACTCTTCTTCTTTCTGCTTCTTCGACTTGCTCTTTGCTGCCATGATGCCAACGATTGAGCCTTAGTATATCAAAGAAAGAAGGTCTCATATTGTGAACTTGAAAGTGGACATTAATGAATCCATGGTT
>MDSV01217563.1_pt1 | contig 36697 bp, 36 predicted proteins | sample 810851 | NCBI WGS metagenome assembly MDSV01 (sample SAMN05326640, study PRJNA326480) | marine metagenome | isolation source: seawater | place: Atlantic Ocean: North East | collected 2012 | reverse complement strand
TTTATAAATATAGCTAAATAGGAGATAGCCCAGTTTAGCTGGGCTTTTTTTTTGGATGAATAAAAAACTTGAAAATATTAAAAAATATACAGTCTCAAAACCTCTTAAATTAGATTGTGGTAAGACTATAAATAATTTTCCCCTTGCGTATGAAACTTACGGGAAATTAAGTGAAAATAAAGATAATGCCATTCTTGTTTTTCATGCGTTAACAGGAGATCAATTTGTTGCTGAAACTAATCCTATGACTAGTAAAGAAGGTTGGTGGGTCACCGCTGTAGGCCCGGGTAAGGCTATAGATACAAATAAATACTTTGTTATTTGTGCAAATGTAATTGGTGGATGTATGGGATCTTTAGGACCTAGGGAAATTAATCCAAAAACTAATCAGCCTTTTGGATTAGATTTTCCAGTAATTACAATCAAGGACATGGTTAGATCTCAGGAGTCTTTGTTAAAACATCTTGGTATAGAAAAACTTCTTTGTGCTACTGGTGGTTCCATGGGAGGAATGCAACTATTACAATTTTGTGCGACATTTCCAAACAAAACTTTTTCAGCTGTTCCCATTGCTTGTAGCTCTAGCCATAGTGCACAAAACATTGCTCTAAATGAGTTAGCACGTCAGGCTATAATGGCTGACCCTGTGTGGGATAATGGAAAATATGTTTTAAAAAATGTTCAGCCCAAAAATGGTTTAGCTGTAGCTAGAATGGTAGGACATATAAGCTACTTATCTGAAAAAGGAATGCAGGAAAAATTTGGAAGAAAATTGCAAGAAAAGGCTGATTATCAATTTAGCTTTGATGCAGATTTTCAAGTAGAGAGTTATTTGAGACATCAGGGCTTTGCATTTGTAGAAAGATTTGATGCTAATTCTGTTCTTTATATAACAAGAGCGATGGATTATTTTGATCTTTCAAAACAATATAAAGGAGGACTTGTTGAAGCGTTTAGAAATCAAAAAACTAAATTTTTAGTCATATCTTTTTCTTCTGATTGGCTTTACACAACAAAAGAAAATAAAGATATTGTAATTGCTTTAAATGCTTCAGGTGCAGATGTATCATACTCAGAGATAATTTCAGATAAAGGGCATGATTCCTTCCTGCTAAAAGAGACTGAATTTTTAAAAACCTTAAAAAGCTTTATAGACTCAATGTACGATAAATTTAAAAATGAAAAAAGAATTTAAAGTAATATCAGAAATATTGCCTAATAATACAAGAGTGTTAGATGTAGGTTGCGGAGATGGATCTCTTATGAGTTTTTTAGAAAAAGAAAAAAATATTAAAGTTAGAGGATTGGAAATAAGTCAAGATAAAGTTCAACAATGTATTCATAAAGGTCTATCAGTTATTCAAGGCAATGCAGAAACCGAGCTTCATCAATTTCCAAATCAATCTTTTGACTATGTGGTACTCAGTCAAACTCTTCAGGCTTTTTATGATCCAGAGAGAGTTTTAAGAGATCTTTTAAGAATTGGAAAATCGGTTATAATTTCTATTCCAAATTTTGGATATTGGAAAGTAAGAATTAAACTTTTATTTTTCGGTAAAATGCCAGTTACTAAAACTTTACCAAATACATGGTATAATACTCCAAATTTACATATGTGTACCATAAAAGACTTATTTAGTTTTTGTGACGAAAAAAATATTAAAATTAAAAAAGTAATAGGTGTAAATGAAAATAAAACTTCTTTAATACAAAAGAGCAATTTGGAATTAAAAAATCTTGTCTCAAAATTAGGAATTTTTTTGATAAGTTGAAATGAATATTGAGATTATAAAATGCTTAGAAGATAATTATAGTTATCTTATTTTTGAAAAGGAAACAAATACAGTATCAATTGTTGATCCTTCAGAATTTGAAGTTTGTGATAAAATTATAAAAAAATATGCAAAATTAGATTTTATCTTAAATACTCATCATCATTTTGACCATGTAGGTGGAAACTTAAAACTTAAAGAAAAATATAACTCGAAAATTTTAGGTTATGAAAAAGATGAACATAGAATTCCAGGTATCGATATATTATTAAAAGATGGTGAAGAATTTAAAATTGGAAATTTAAATTTGAATGTAATTTTAATCCCAGGCCATACAAAAGGTCATATTGCTTTTTATTTTGAAAAGGAAAAAGTTCTTTTTTCTGGGGACACTTTATTTTCTTTAGGATGTGGTAGAGTATTTGAAGGTTCGCATGAAGATATGTTTAACTCACTTAATAAGCTTAAAAATCTACCTGGAGAAACAAAGATTTACTGTGGTCACGAATATACCAAAAAAAATTTCGATTTTTGCATTAAATATGATGATGAAAATAATTTCTTGAAAAAAAAAAGTGAAATAATTAATTCAAAGTTAAAAAAGAATTTACCAACAATTCCTGTGAGCTTAGAGGAAGAACTAAAGACAAATATTTTTTTAAGATGCTATAATACAAGTGTGAAACAAGCTTTAAATCTTAAAGACTCCTCAGAACAAGACATATTTTCAAAATTACGTGATTTAAAGGACACTTTTTAGGTCCAATATTCTTGACTTGATATTAATGAGAGATATATTGCCTCAAAACTTAAAATTAAATTTTATGTCTTTTGCAATTATAGAAACAGGTGGAAAACAGTATAAAGTATCAGCAAGCAAAATTCTGGAAATTGAAAAGCTTAACGTCAAAATAGGTGAAACTATAACATTTAAAAAAGTTTTACTTTTGAATGATAAAACAAGTACAGAAATTGGCAATCCTAATATCGAAGGAGCAACTGTTGAGGCTAAACTTTTAGACAATACTAAAGAGAGAACAGTATTAGTTTTTCATAAAAGAAGAAGAAAGCACTCTAGAAAAAAAAATGGGCATAGACAGCGGCACGCAAAGATACAAATTACAAAAATTTTGGCTAAAGGTGGAAAAGTAATTGATGAAGCTAAAATATTAGACAAAAAGAAAACTTTAAAAACCGAAAAAAAAGATATAAAAAAAACAGAAAAAAAATAAAAAAGTAAATGGCAACAAAAAAAGCAGGTGGATCATCAAAAAATGGACGAGACAGTAAAGGCAGACGTCTCGGTGTCAAAAGATTTGGCGATCAAATGGTTATACCTGGAAATATAATTGTGAGACAAAGAGGCACTAAAATCCATCCTGGCGATAACGTTGGTATAGGTAAAGATCACTCGATTTTTTCTTTAATTAAAGGAAAAGTAAAATTTAAAAAATCTAAACTGAACAGAACTTTTGTTTCTGTAATCCCCAATTAATTTATACAAATAACTTAAGTAATTTGTATTATACTAATAATGAAATTTTTAGATCAAGCAAAAATCTATATTAAAGCAGGTAACGGTGGCTCTGGTTCTGCTAGCTTCCGAAGAGAGAAATTTATTGAGTATGGTGGTCCTGATGGAGGCGATGGTGGGAGTGGAGGTTCTATAATTATTGAGTCTGATAGAAATTTAAATACTTTAATTGACTTTAGATATGCTCAACATTTTAGAGCACAAAACGGAAACCCTGGTAGTAAAAAAAATAAAACTGGAGCTAATGGTAAAGACTTGATACTACGAGTCCCTACAGGAACTCAGATGTATGAGGAAGATAATAATACTCTTATCTACGATTTTACAAAAGGTAAAGAAAGATACTTAGTTGCATCTGGTGGTAAAGGAGGTTTAGGAAACGTAAGATTTAAAAGCTCAACAAATAGAGCACCTAGAAAAAAAACTAATGGTAAAGCCGGGGAAGAATTTTGGATATGGTTTCAATTAAAAGTAATTGCTGACGTAGGTATTATTGGAAAACCTAATGCAGGCAAATCAAGTTTACTTGCTGCATTAACTAGAGCAAAACCAAAAATTGCTAGTTATCCCTTTACTACAATTAATCCCAATCTAGGGGTAGCGTATTACGGTGGAAAAGAAATTACTTTGGCAGATATACCAGGTTTGGTAGAAGGTGCACATAAAGGAATTGGCTTAGGTGATAAATTTCTAAGGCATATAGAAAGATGTAAAGTTTTATTACATTTAATTGACGTATCCGAAGAAAACTTAATAGATTGCTACAAAAAAATTAAACATGAACTTTTTTCATATGATAAAATTTTAAATAAAAAAAAAGAAATCATATTTTTAAACAAGTCAGATTTGTTAAATAAGCGTGATATTGATAAGAAGATAAAGGAATTCAAAAATAAAATCAAAAAAAAATGTGAGGTAATCTCAGTATTTTCAGAAAAAGATATAAAAAAAGTAAAAACGATATTGATTAAAAATGCTAATTAAAAACTCAAAGAAGATAGTTATAAAACTTGGCTCATCAACGGTGATTGATAAAAAGGGTCAATTTAAAAAAAAATGGGTTTCAAGTTTAATAAGAGATATCAAAAAATTTAAAGAAAAAAATGACCTTGTTATTGTTTCCTCAGGAGCAATAGCCCTTGGACAAAATTATCTAAAAATTAAAAAAAAACGAATAAAATTAGAAATGAGTCAAGCAATTGCGGCTGTTGGTCAAATTCATTTAGCAGGTGAATTTCAAAAATTATTTGACAAATTCAAATTAAAGACTGGTCAGATATTAATTAGTCCAGATGATACTGAACAACGAAGAAGAGCATTAAACGTTCGGAGAACTTTTGATAACTTATTTAAATTAAAAGCAATTCCAATAGTTAATGAAAACGATACGACAGCAACTACAGAAATAAAATATGGAGATAACGACAGATTAGCTGCCAGAGTTGCTCAAATTATTGGGGCTGACACTTTAATTATTTTATCAGATGTTGACGGGCTTTATGATAGATCAAAAAATAAAAATATAATTAGATCTGTTTCAAAGATTGATACAAATATTAATGATTTAATTGATAACAAAAAAAATTCTTATGGCTCTGGAGGAATAAGTACAAAATTAGATGCAGCTAAAATTTGCATAAATGCAGGATGTCATATGTTTATTGGAAATGGTAAAAAAAGTTATCCAATAAAAAATATGATTAGAAATAAACTTTACACTCACTTTATTCCAAAAATTTCTAGTTTAGATGCTAGAAAGAAATGGATCATTAGTTCTCTAAGTTCCTCAGGTAAAATTTATATCGATCAGGGAGCCGCTCGAGCTCTGGATAAAGGCAAAAGTCTATTAGCTGCTGGAATTGATAGAGTAGAAGGTACTTTTAAAAAAGGTGAAAATGTTCTTATATTAGATGAGAATAGTAAAAGTCTAGCTAGAGGATTATCCTCATTTACGTCATCCGAAATAAATAAGATTAAAGGAAAACAAAGCAAAGAAATAGAAAGTATTCTTGGGTATTTAAGTAAATCTGAAATTGTACATAAAGATGATATGGTAAAATTGTAGAATGAGATACGTAGAAAAAATAGGTTTAAATGCAAAAAAAGCTTTTAAAGAATTAAAAGCTATAAACCATAATCAAATTAAATCTGTATTAAAAAATTATAACAAATCTATTTTAAAAAATAAAAAACAAATAATAAAAGAAAATTTAAAAGATGTTAAAAACGTAAAAAGAAAAAATTTAGTAGATAGATTAATTTTAAATGAGAAAAGAATAGAGGGAATTAGACATTCTATCAATGAAATAACTAAATTTAAAAATCCTATAGGTCGAATATTAGAGAAATGGGAAAGACCAAATAAACTTAAAATTAAAAAGGTATCAACTCCAATTGGAGTTGTGGGAGTAATCTACGAAAGCAGACCAAATGTTACTGCTGATGTAGCAGCATTGTGTTTAAAATCTGGAAATTGTTCTATTCTTAGAGGAGGATCCGAAGCTTACAATTCAAATAAAATACTTGCTAATTTATTTCGCAACTCGCTGACTAAGAACAGAATTGATAAAAACTGTGTTCAGTTTATCGAAAAAAAAGATAGAAAAATTGTCGATGCTATGCTTTCAAAAATGAATAATTATATTGATGTAATAGTTCCAAGAGGAGGTAAAGGATTAGTAGAAAAAGTTCAAAAATATTCTAATATTCATGTGATTGGTCATCTTGAAGGCCTATGTCATATCTACGTTGATAAACACTCAAACCTCAATATGGCAAAAAAAATTATTATTAATGCAAAAATGCGGAGAACAAGTATTTGTGGTGCATTAGAAACTTTATTAATTAATGAGAAAGCATTGAAGTCTCACAGTAAGACTATTATTGAATCATTAATTTCATCTGGATGTGAAGTCCGTGTAGATAAAAAAATTAATAAAATCTTTAAAAATAAACTTAAGCAAGCTAATGAAAATGATTGGAGAATGGAGTATCTTGACTCAAAAATATCAATCAAGACAGTGAAAAATGTTCAAGGTGCGATTAATCATATTTTAAAATATGGGACAATGCATACTGACAGTATAATTACAAATAGCTCAAAGAACGCAAAAATTTTCTTAGATGGTGTTAATAGTTCAATCGCAATGCATAATGTTTCAACTCAATTTGCTGACGGGGGTGAATTTGGATTTGGTGGTGAAATAGGGATTTCAACTAATAAACTTCCCCCAAGAGGTCCGGTGGGAATTAATCAGCTGACATCTTATAAATATGTTGTGTCCGGCAAAGGAATTATTAGGCCATAATAAATGTTCAAGTTAAAGACAGGAACAATTGGTATTTTAGGTGGAAGCTTTGACCCTCCACATAAAGGGCACCTAGAAATTTCAAAAATTAGTTTAAAAAAGATAAAACTTAAAACAATTTTTTGGATTATAACCAAAAAAAATCCTTTTAAAAAAAGAACTTTTTTTTCACTCAATGATAGAATTTCAAAATCTAAACAAACTGTAAAAAAATATAAAAAAATAAAAGTTCTTTTTGTTGATGATAAAATAAAATCTTCTCGTACAATTGATGTTATAAAATACTTTATAAATGTTAAGAAACAAAAAAACATATGCTTAATTTTAGGTTCAGATAACTTATTAAATTTTCATAAGTGGACAAGTTGGAAAAAAATAGTTAAATTAGTAAAATTAGTCGTGTTTTCAAGACAAGGATATGATAAAAAGAGTAAAAAATCTGTTGTGGTAAAATACCTGAATAAAAAAAATATTGTTTATATTAACAATAAATCGATTAATGTTTCTTCATCAAACATTAAAAAAGATTATTTTAAAAAATTTTAATGAAAACTGTGGATTTAAAAAAAGATATTGAAAAGATTCTTGATAATAACAAAGCTAAAAATATTACTTCAATTAATCTAAAAAATAAATCTTATATAGCTGACTATATGATCATAGCCTCTGGAACATCTTCTAGACATTTACAAGCACTTTCAGAAATATTAGTTACTGAACTAAAAAGAATTGGCTTAAATAACTGTCGTCTTGAAGGTAGAGAAAGTAATGACTGGAAGTTAGTTGACGCTCAAGATATTATAATTCACATATTTCATCCAGAAAAAAGAGAATTTTATGATTTAGAAAAAATGTGGTCACAAGAAATTCCAAAAGAAAAGGCAATAGTATGAAAAAAACTTTTTTTTCAATAGTAGTATTTTTATTAATGACAAGTAGTAATTCTTATTCAAATAATGAACTTTACGACAAAATAGATCTTTTTGGAGAAGTTTTAGAAAAAATTAAAAAGGATTATGTAGATGAAATCGATCAATCAGAGATAATGGACTCAGCAATAAATGGAGTTCTTCAATCTTTAGATCCTTACTCAGCTTATATGAGTCCAGAATTATTTGAAGAAATGCAAACTGATACTCGCGGTGAATTTGGAGGTTTGGGAATTGAGATAGGTATGGAGGCTGGTTTAGTAAAAGTTATCGCCCCCATAGAGGATACTCCAGCTGCAAAAGCTGGAATAAAAGCTGGTGATTTCATTGTGAAGATAGGTAATGAACAAGTTCAAGGAAAATCTTTAATGGAAGCAGTCAAATTAATGAGGGGACCAGTTGGAACCTCAATCGAATTAACTATAAGAAGAAAAAATATTAAAAAATCTTTAAAATTTAAAATTTTACGAAAAATAATTGAGGTCAAATCAGTCAGCTCAGAAGTTTTGGGTGATAGTAAAAATTTAGGATATATTAGACTTAAATCATTTAATGAAAATAGCGATAAACAATTACTTGGTATTGTAAAACAATTTGAAAAAAGCTTAAAAATAAAAGGATATATATTAGATTTAAGAAATAACCCAGGCGGTTTGCTTACACAAGCTATCAACATTACAGATTTTTTTTTAGATGACGGTGAGATAGTCTCTACAAAAGGCCGCAAAGAGTCTGAGACTAGGAAATTTTTTGCTAGAAAAGGTGATGAAATAGGAGGAAAACCTATAATCGTAATAATTAACAATGGTTCAGCTTCTGCTTCGGAAATATTTGCAGGAGCTCTTAAGGATCATAAAAGAGCAATAATTTTAGGTGAAAACTCCTACGGAAAAGGGTCAGTACAATCTATCGTACCTTTAAAAAACGGTGGAGGTATAAGACTTACAATTTCTAAATACTACTTGCCATCAGGAGATTCAATTTCTGAAGTGGGAGTAACTCCAGATATACTTGTCGAGGAGACAGAGGACAATTTTCAGATGAATACAAAAAACGATAATCAATTAAATTACGCTTTGAATTTGTTTAAATCATAAACGATGAATAAAAAAAAACTCCCTCTTAGAATAGGTGTTGGGGTTATAGTTTTAAATAATAAAAATCAAGTTTTTGTCGGAAAACGAAAGGATAATCCTATAGATAAATGGCAAATGCCACAAGGTGGTGTTAATGAAAATGAGAATTTATTAAATGCAATGAAAAGAGAGCTTTACGAGGAAACAAGTATAGAAAGTATAACAGTTTTAAAAGAATTAGATCAATGGTTAGAATATGAATTGCCAAAAAATCTTTTAGGAATTATTTGGAAAGGGAAATTTAGAGGACAGAAACAGAAATGGTTTATTACAAGATTTATTGGACTTGAAAATGAAATAAACTTAAATACCAAACAACCTGAATTCATAGAATGGAAATGGTTAAATTTAAATGAACTTCCTAACGTGATAGTAGATTTTAAAAAAGATATTTATTTGAAGTTACTTGTAGAAATTAAAAATTTTATTGACTAATTTCTTTTAAAGTATCTATTTTGTGTGATAATAGATATTTTTCTTTATCGCTAATCTCATCTTTATTAATTTTTTCTGTAGAATCTTTAATTATCATATCTATAAATTTGCTATTCAAATCGTTAAGCTTTTTTACAGTTGAAGTTAAAATTAAGAGATTATTGTTATTAAACTCTACAATACCCTCCTCAACAAAATACCTTTCCTCGAATTTTTCTCCAATATTTATTACGCCTGGTCTTAAAAAAGTTATCAGTGATATATGATCTCTTAAAATTCCCATTTCACCTTCATACGAAGGTATTGAAACCAAACTAGCTTCTGTTTTTAAAAAGGATCTTTCGGGAGATATTATCTCTACATTAAATTTCTCAGACATTATTTGCTGTCTTTAGTTAATTTTTCTGCTTTTTCTATTGCTTCTTCAATTCCACCAACCATATAAAAGGCTGCTTCAGGTAAATGATCATACTCACCTTTACAAATTGCGTCAAAACCTTTTATAGTCGAGTCAAGTTCAACTAATTTTCCCGGGGAACCTGTAAACACTTCTGCAACAAAAAATGGTTGAGATAAAAATCTTTGTATTTTTCTGGCTCTAGCAACTGTCAATTTATCTTCTTCAGAAAGTTCATCCATCCCAAGAATAGCTATAATATCCTGTAAAGACTTATAAGCTTGTAAGATTCTTTGAACATCTCTAGCAACTCTATAATGCTCGTCTCCAACTATTCTGGGATCTAAAATTCTAGAGGTAGAGTCTAATGGATCAACAGCAGGATAGATACCAATCTCTGCAATTTGTCTTGATAAAACTGTTGTTGCATCTAGATGTGAAAATGAAGTAGCTGGTGCTGGATCTGTTAAATCGTCTGCAGGTACGTAAATAGCTTGTACTGATGTTATAGATCCCTTATCTGTTGAAGTAATTCTTTCCTGGAGATTGCCCATGTCAGTAGCTAAAGTAGGTTGGTAACCGACGGCTGAGGGTATTCTACCTAACAAAGCAGAAACTTCTGATCCAGCTTGAGTAAACCTAAAAATATTATCAACGAAAAAAAGAACGTCCTGACCTTCTTTATCTCTAAAATACTCTGCTACAGTTAATCCGGTTAAAGCAACACGGGCTCTAGCTCCTGGAGGCTCATTCATTTGCCCATAAACTAAAGCAGCTTTAGATCCTTTGCCATCAGTCTTAATCACTCCGGACTCTATCATTTCATGATAAAGATCATTCCCTTCTCTAGTTCTTTCACCTACTCCTGCAAATACTGAAAAGCCTCCGTGAGCTTTTGCAATATTATTAATTAACTCCATAATTGTAACTGTTTTTCCAACTCCTGCTCCACCAAATAATCCTATTTTTCCTCCTTTAGCGTAAGGTGCAAGTAGGTCTATTACTTTTATGCCAGTTACTAATTGTTCTGTTTCGGTCGCCTGATCGGTAAATTTTGGAGCTGGTCTATGTATTGGCCATCTTTCCTTTGTTTTGACATCTCCTTTTTCATCAATTGACTCTCCTATGACATTTATAATTCTACCTAATGTTTCTGGTCCCACTGGGACACTAATTGGAGATCCTGTGTTTACTACCTTATCTCCCCTCTTTAGTCCTTCAGTTGCATCCATAGCTATAGTTCTAACCTCATTTTCTCCTAGATGCTGAGCAACTTCTAAAATTAATTTATTTCCAGAATTATTTGCTTCAAGTGCTGTATAAATTTCTGGTAAATCTTCCTCAAAATTAACATCTACTACTGCACCAATAATTTGTGTTATTTTTCCTTCTTTGCTCATAACTATAAACTTTCTGCCCCTGATATAATCTCTATCAGTTCTTTTGTAATTGAGGCCTGCCTACTTCTATTATAATTAATAGTTAGCTTGTCTACTAACTCACCAGCATTTCTTGTGGCATTATCCATTGCAGTCATTCTTGATCCTTGTTCGCTAGCTGCGTTTTCTAAAAAAGCTTTAAATATTTGAGTAGATATGTTTTTTGGCAACAGTTCTTCCAAAATTTCATCTTCTTCGGGCTCAAACTCATACATCTGCGTGTTTTCTTCATTAGTCTCCGAGGATTTATTTTCTATAGGTATTATCTGTTGAGCTTGTGGAATCTGAGTAATAACATTTTTAAAATTATTATAAAATAGAATACATTTATCAAAATCATCATTATTAAATAATTTTATAATTTCACTTCCAACTAACTCGGCTTCATTAAATGTAATTTGTTTTTTATCTTTGAAGCTAAGTTTTTTAACTATATATTTGCCGTATTCTCTTTTAATTTGATCTAAGCCTTTTGAGCCAACTGTTATTATTTTAAGATTTTTTCCCTGATTTAAAATCTTTTTAAAACTAGATTTAGCTAGTTTACAAATATTAGAATTAAATCCTCCACATAAACCTCTGTCAGCTGTAAGTACAACACACAAATAAGTCGTATCTTTTCCAGTCCCAACTAATAGCTTTGGAGCATTTTCAGAATTATTAATAGATTTAGTTAAATTAAGAATTATATTTTGCATGTTTTGACTGTAAGGTCTTCCTTTTTCAGCATTCTCTTGTGCTTTTCTTAATTTTGCAGCAGCTACCATTTTCATAGCTTTTGTAATTTTCTGAGTAGATTTTACACTTTTAATTCTTTTTTTTAAATCATCTAAGCTAGGCATTATTTACTACTTTTTTTAAGTTCCTCGATCATGCTTGATAGAAGTTTTTCTGTATCTTCTTCTAGTTTTCCAGATGATTGAATTGCTTCAATTATTTCTGGTTTTTCAGATTTAATTTTTTCTATTATATCTTTTTCAAATTTTTTAATTTGTCCAAGTTCGACATCGTCTAAATAACCTTTAACCCCAGTAAATACTGTTATTACTTGTTCAGCTACTGTCATTGGTGAGTATTGATCTTGTTTTAAAAGTTCAGTTAACTTTGCACCCCGATTTAATAACTTTTGAGTTGAAGCGTCTAGATCAGATCCAAATTGAGCAAAAGCAGCCATTTCTCTATATTGTGCTAATTCTAATTTAATAGAGCCAGCAACTTTTTTCATAGCTTTTGTTTGTGCTGCAGATCCTACACGAGAAACTGATAAACCCACATTAACTGCAGGACGAATTCCTTGATTAAATAACTCTGTTTCTAAAAATATTTGCCCATCTGTTATTGAGATAACATTTGTTGGAATATAGGCTGAAACATCTCCAGCTTGTGTCTCAATAATTGGAAGAGCTGTTAATGAACCGCCTCCACTTTTTTCATTTAATTTAGCTGCTCTCTCCAATAATCTGCTATGTAAATAAAATACGTCTCCAGGATAAGCCTCTCTTCCAGGAGGTCTTCTTAATAACAGAGACATTTGTCTATAAGCAACAGCTTGTTTTGATAAATCGTCGTAAACAATTAAACCATGCATACCGTTGTCTCTAAAATATTCACCTATAGTACATCCCGTATAAGGCGCCAAAAACTGTAGAGGAGCTGAGTCTGATGCGGTAGATGCAACTATTGTGGTGTATTTTAAAGCTCCAGCTTCTTCTAAAGTTTTTGTTATTTGTGCAACAGTTGAACGTTTTTGACCTATTGCAACATATATACAATATAATTTTTTCTTTTCGTCCGAGGATTCATTTATTTTTCTTTGATTAATGATTGTATCAATTGCAACTGCAGTTTTTCCTGTCTGCCTATCACCAATAATTAATTCACGCTGACCCCTTCCTATAGGAATAAGAGAGTCTATCGATTTTAAACCTGTTTGCATTGGTTCATTGACCGATTGTCTTGGAATTATACCGGGTGCTTTTACTTCAACACGCTTTCTATTTTTAACTGAAAGCGGACCTTTGCCGTCAATTGGATTTCCTAAGCCATCTACAACTCTTCCTAAAAGTTCTTTGCCTACAGGTACGTCCACGATAGCGTTAGTTCTTTTTACTGTATCACCCTCTTTAATATTTCTGTCATCACCAAAGATAACTACCCCAACGTTATCATTTTCTAAATTTAATGCCATTCCTTTGGACCCGTCATCAAATTCAACCATTTCTCCGGCTTGAACGTTATCTAAACCGTAAACTCGAGCAATACCATCTCCTACAGATAAAACTTTTCCTATTTCAGAAATTTCTGCTTTTTCACCAAAGTTTTTTATTTGATCTTTTAATAATTTTGTAACTTCTGATGGATTAATTGTCATTTTAATTTTCTAGCATTGCCTGTTCGTATTTTTTTAATTTATTTTTAATTGAAGTGTCGATCATAAAGCTTCCTAGCTGAAGTTGTAGGCCCCCTATTAATTCTTTATCTACTTTGTAATCAAATTTTAAATCATGACCCATCGATTTTGATAAATCTTTGTTTAAATTGTCTAATTCTATTGAAGACAATTCTTTAGAGGAAATTAATGAAGCATCAATTTCTCCTCTTTTTTTTGAACATAACTTTAAAAAGCTTTTCAATATTTTACTCAAAAAGAAAATTCTTCTTTTTAAAATAAGCAATAAAAAAAAATTTTTTAGATTTTTTGAAAAATTTAAGTTTTCAGCTAATAGATTTATAAATTTATTTTGAGTATTTATATTCAAAGTAGGATTTTTAATAAAATTTTTGATATCTGTGTTTGTTTGAAATATTGATTGAAACTTTTTAATGTCACTTTCAACCTTGTCTAACTCTTTGTTCTCATTTGCTAATTCAAATAGTGCACGCGAATACCTTTCTGAAGTTTCAGTAGAGAAAGATTTGTTTTTGCTCATTTTTAGTTGTAAGAAATTATAGTGGAACTATGCACAGGTCGTATCATAAGAGTATAAGTTGATCAAGTTACCAATTTTGTAATTATGAAAAATTGACAGGATCTACATCAACCGTAAGTTTAATTTTAGAGGAAATTTTAAGATTATTTAAGATTTTTGTAATTCTTTTTTGAATCAAAATTTGATCTGAAAACCTAATTAGAAGTCTAGAACGAAATTTTTTTTTAATCTTTAATAATGGTGAGTCTACTGGACCTAAGATCTCTAAATTACTAATTTGGTTTAATTTAATTTTTATCTCTCTGGCACCTTGTATACTTAAACTTCTATTTTTCGAAGATATTATAATTGCAATTAATCTTATGAAAGGAGGTAGCTTATTCTTTTTTCTTATTAAAAGTTCATTTTTAATAAGTTCTTCTGATTTATTTTTAATCAATTCATTGAGGGTCGAGTCTTGCGGTGTCAAAGTTTGATAAATTATTAATGACTCAGAGCTAAATCTTCCTGCTCTTCCACTTAATTGATGATATAACTGAATATTTTTCTCTGTTGTCCTTAAATCATAACCTCTTCCAGAAAAATCAGCGTCAATAACCACTATACAATTTAATTTAGGAAAATTAAAACCTTTCGAGATCATTTGAGTACCAATAAGAATATCAATTTGATTGTCATGAATTTTTTTAAAAAATTTTGTTGTTTCTTCTTTTTTTTTTAAATAATCGCTAGAAAAAATATCAATTCTTTTATTTGGAAAAACTTCTTTAACTTCCTCAAATATTTTCTCAACTCCAAAACCGTACATAATAAAATCGCAAAATCCCTTGGACTTACATTTAGATCTTAGTTCTTTTTCAAAAGAACAATGGTGACAAATAGCTTTATTTCTTAATTTGTGAAAAGTTAAATACAAAGAACAATTGGGACAGGTTTGTTTATGACCACATTTTTTACAAATTAAATATGGAGCAAATCCTCTTCTATTAATAAAAAATAATATTTGATCACCTTTATTAAGATAGCGTTTGACTAAATTAATAGTCTCTTCAGAAATAAACTTATTTTTAATTTTATTAATATTTAAATTAATAATTTTTGTTTTAGGTAAAGGATAATTTTTAAACCTTTTAAAAATTTTAATGTGCCTATATTTTTTATTTTGGATATTATTATAAGTTTCTATAGAGGGGACCGAAGTAATCAAATGTATTGGAATTTTCTCAAAGTTTGCTCTTGCAATGGCCATATCTCTGGCGTTGTAGATTACTCCCTCATCTTGTTTGTATGAAGTATCATGCTCCTCATCTACAATTATGATACCTAGTTTTTTGAAAGGTAAAAACAATGCTGATCTTGCACCAACTACTATTTTTATTTTATTATCTATTACATTTTTCCAGATTATTCTTTTTTTCTTTAGTGTTATTTTAGAATGCCAAATAGCAGGTTCAAATCCAAAAAAATCTTCAAATCTAAATTTAAAATCATTTGTTAAAAATATTTCAGGAAGTAGGACGAGAGCCTGTTTATTCTCTTTTATTATTTTTTTTAAACGCTCAAAATAAATTAATGTTTTTCCAGAACCTGTTGTGCCCTGTAAAACTGAAACGTCAAAATTATTTTTTGACTTTTCAAGGAATTTTAGTGCCTTTTTTTGTTCTTCATTCAATTTAAAGTTTTTTGATTTAGTTTTTTTAGCACTAACGAAATTATCTTTCATTCTTATAAATTTGTCTGTATTTCCTATTGCCATTTTTAAAACTAGTCCAATTGGAACCATATTGTAAATTGAAAACCACTCTATAAAATCAATTAACTTTTTATCAATCGAATAAGTTGTTTTTTTAGCAATATCTTTTATTTTAATATTTTTAGGTTCCGAATAATTTTTTTTCCAAATTACGCCTATTTCTTTTTTTGATCCAAAAGGAACTTCAACAAGATTTCCTGTATTACACTCAATTTTAGATTTATATGTAAAAGGAAAGTTAAAAATTTTTGGTAAGAACACTTGCACTTTCATAAAAGAATAGTATTAGAATTATCTTGAATTAAAAATGAATTGGTCTTTTATCAACAGCTAATGCTGCTTCTTTAATTGCCTCTGTATGTGTTGGATGAGCGTGACAAGTTCTTGCGATATCTTCTGCACTCGCTCCAAATTCCATGCCTAAAGCCATTTCTGCGATCATATCTCCACAATGAGGACCAATTATATGTACTCCCAAAACTTTATCGGTTTTGCTGTCTGCTAAAATTTTAACAAAACCTTCGGTCTCATTATTTACTTTAGCTCTTGAATTAGCCAAGAAAGGGAATTTTCCTATTTTGTATGACTTATTATCTTTTTTAAGCTGTTCCTCTGTTTTACCTACTGTTGCTACCTCTGGTGAAGTATAGATTACTCCTGGAATAATATCATAATTAACGTGGCCAGCTTGGCCTGCTAGAATTTCAGCCACTGCGATACCCTCCTCTTCGGCTTTGTGGGCTAACATTGGACCCTTAATTACGTCACCTATTGCATATATATTTTTAATTGATGTTTGTAATTTTTCATTAACTTCAATCCGGCCTTTGTTGTCTCTTTTTATACCAATCTTTGATAAGTTAAGTCCTTCTGTATACGGTTTTCTCCCAACAGAAACTAGGACCTTATCAACAATTAAAGTTTCATTTTTTGAATTTTTAATATCTGTATAATTTACAGATACGTTTGTACCAGTATTTTTGACAGTATTAACTTTGGACTCCATTTTAAATTTAATGCCCTGTTTGGTTAAAATTTTTTGAAATTCTTTAGAAACTTCTTTGTCCATACCTGAAGTTATATGGTCAAGGTACTCAATTACAGTTACTTCGGCGCCTAATCTAGACCATACTGAGCCCATTTCTAAACCAATATACCCACCACCAATTACGACAAGTTTTTTTGGTACTTTTTCCAAAGACAGTGCACCGGTTGAAGAAATGATATTTTTTTCATCGATTTCTATACCAGGTAAAGATACAACCTCTGATCCAGTAGCAATTACGATATTTTTGGATTTAAAATTTTTTTTATTATTATTATCGTAAACTGTAACATCGTTTTTAGATAAAAGAACACCCTTACCTTTTATATAAGTAACTTTATTTTTTTTAAATAAAAACTCTACTCCTTTAGTGAGGACTTGAATAGATTTATTTTTATTCGACATCATCTTTTCAATATTCAACTTAATGCCGTCAATCTCTATTCCTTGTTGATTAAAATCTTTTTTGGCTTTATGAAAATTTTCAGACAGATTTAACAAGCTTTTCGATGGTATACATCCAACATTTAGACAAGTTCCTCCTAAAGCACCTCTTGACTCAACACAAGCGGTTTTAAGACCTAACTGAGCCGCTCTAATAGCACAAACGTATCCACCTGGACCTCCACCAATAATAATTAAATCAAAATTATTTTCCATAACTAAATGTTAAGAAAAAGCCTTTGTGGCTGTTCTAAAGAATCTTTTACTATTTTTAAAAATGATACAGCTTCTTTTCCATCTATTATTCTATGGTCATAAGAAAGTGCTAGGTACATAATAGGCCTTACTTGAACATTGCCATTAACAACTACTGGTCTTTCAACTATGTTATGCATTCCTAAAACCGCTGATTGAGGTGGGTTTAATATTGGTGTTGATAGCATTGAACCGTATATACCTCCATTTGTAATTGTAAAAGTTCCACCCTGTAAATCGTCTATAGTAATTTTTCCTTCCCTTGCCTTATCTCCTAATCGACTAATATTTTTTTCAATATCTGCAAAAGACATTTCATCTGTCTCTCTTAGAACCGGAACAACCAAACCTCTATCAGTCCCTACAGCTATGCTTATATTATAATAATTTTTATAAACTATTTCATTATCTTGTATCTCAGCATTAATTGATGGAAAGTTTTTTAAACCTATAACACAGGCCTTTACAAAAAAAGACATGAACCCTAACTTTACAGAGTATTTTTTTTGAAATTCTTCTTTATATTGTTTTCTCATTGAATTCACCTCGCTCATATCTACTTCATTAAAAGTAGTTAACATAGCTGCATTTTCCTGTGCCTCCTTAAGTCTTTTTGCGATTGTTAATCTTAACCTTGTCATCTTAATTCTTTCTTCAGGGCCATGCTTAATTTTTCTCTCTGACGGAGAAGGTCTAGATCCCATTAAATTTAAAATATCTTCTTTTAAAATGACACCATTTTTTCCTGAACCTTGAATCGAACTTAAATCTACTTTGGCCTCTAAAGCCATTTTTCTAGCTGCGGGAGAGACAGAGGGCGTTCGAGTTTGAGATTTTGCAATTTCTTTTGTTTTTTTTGTTTCTTTTTCTTCATGAAAATTATCCAATATAAGCGTTTCTTCATTTTCGAGTCTTAAAGGTTCAAGATCTTTTGTAAAAACGGCAGGAGCGTCCTCGGGTTCTTTTAATAATTTTGTATTTTTCTTCTTCGGCGGAGAATAGTTTTTAACTTCTTTAACACTTTTTAATACATCTTTAGTTGAACCATTTATCATACCAAGTAAAGCACCAACATTTACAGTTTCACCTTCTTTGACTGATATGCTTTCTAGAATACCGTCTGATGGTGAAGGAACTTCTACGTTTACTTTATCAGTTTCTAACTCAACGATAGGTTCATCAGCAGTTACTTTCTCTCCTTGATTTTTAAGCCATTTTGACACCGTTGCTTCTGTTACTGACTCTCCTAAAGTTGGTACTAATATTTTTTCTGTCATGAAAATTTCCCTAATACCTTTTCTAATATTTCATTTTGCTCTGCAAGATGTTTTTTGAGATATCCACTAGCCGGTGATGCAGCTGGATTTCTACCAATATAATTTACAATTTTGTTGGTTGCGCCGATATATTCTAAACTTCTTTGAATATAATTTTTTACAGTATTCCAAGCTCCCATATTTTTTGGTTCTTCCTGGCACCAAAAAAATTGAGATTTCTTTCTAAATCTCTTTAATTCCCTGGCTAAAGTTTTTACTGGAAAGGGATAAAGTTGCTCTATTCTGATAATGAATATATCTTTATTTCTATTTTTCTCTCTTGCTTGAAGAAGATCAAAATATATTTTTCCAGAACACATAATAACCTTTTTAATCTTTGAATCTTCTGATAATTTAATAAATCTACTATTCTCTGTATCTGCGTGATCAACTAAAACTCTATGAAAAGTATTCTTCTTAGTAAAATCTTCAATATTAGACGTGCACAATTTATTTCTTAAAAGAGATTTAGGTGTCATAACTATTAAAGGTTTTCTAAAGGCTCTATGTATTTGTCTACGTAAAACATGAAAATAATTTGCGGGCGTAGTGCAATTAACAACTTGGATATTCTCTTGTGCACATAATTGCAAAAATCTCTCTAATCTAGCTGATGAATGTTCTGGACCTTGCCCTTCATAACCATGAGGTAGAAGCATTACCAAGCCATTTGCTCTAGCCCATTTTCTCTCAGCTGAGGTTATGAATTGATCTATAATAACTTGAGCTCCATTTGCAAAATCTCCAAATTGAGCCTCCCAAATCACAAGAGTAGTTGGCTCTGATAAAGCGTAGCCATATTCGAATCCAAGAACTGCCATTTCAGATAGTAAACTATCGATAACTTCAAATTTTTTTTGATTTTTTGAAATATTATTAAGAGGTATATATTTGCTTCCATTAAATTGATCCTTCAAAACAGAATGACGCTGACTAAAAGTTCCCCTAGCAGAGTCTTGTCCAGAAAGTCTAACAGGGTAACCTTCGTCTAATAAAGTCGCAAACGCAATGTGTTCAGCTGTTGCCCAATCGAAATTTTTTCCTGTTTGGAACATCTTTTTTTTATTTTCAAATATTTTTTTTAATGTTGGATGGGCACTAAAATCATCTGGTATTAATGTTATCTTTTTTCCAATTTCTCTTATTTTTTCTATTGGCACCCCAGTTATTCCTCGTTTATCTTTGCCTTTTTCAGGTTTAAATCTAGACCATACTCCTTCATACCAAGCTAATTTAGGCTTATATTCCTTAGCTGTTTTAAATTGTTCCTCTAGCAGATTTTTAAAATTAACCTTCATATCATTAAACTCCTCTCGAGTAATGACTCTTTCCTCAATTAGTTTTTTTGCGTAGATATTTAAAGTTGAAGGATGTTTTTTAATTTTTCTATACATAGTAGGTTGGGTAAAAGATGGTTCATCTCCTTCATTATGACCAAATCTTCTATAACAAATCATATCTACAACAACATCTTTATTAAATTTCTGCCTATAGTCAGTTGCAATCTTCGTACAATGAGTTACAGCCTCTGGGTCATCTCCGTTCACATGTAGAATTGGTGCGTCTACCATTTTCGCTAGATCTGATGGATAGGGTGATGATCGAGCGAATTTGGGACTTGTAGTAAATCCAATTTGATTATTTACTATGATATGTATTGTTCCTCCCGTATTATGGCCAGGCACACCTGACATAGCAAAACACTCAGCGACTACTCCTTGGCCTGCGAATGAAGCATCACCATGAATTAAGACTGGGATAACTTGTCTTCTTTTTTCATCTTTATGAAAAAATTGCTTAGCTCGAGTTTGCCCTAACACAACCGGATTTACTGCCTCAAGGTGAGAAGGATTGTCAGTTAAAGAAACGTGAACTAAATTACCATCAAATTCTCTATTTGAAGAAGCTCCTAAATGATATTTTACATCTCCAGTAGAATCAGAGCTAAAAGATGCATAATCTCCCGCAAATTCATTAAACATTCTTTTGTAAGATTTTTGTAAAACATTCGCTAATATATTTAATCTTCCTCTGTGAGGTTGACCAATTTTAACCTCTTTAAAACCAAGATGCCCACCTCTTTTTATGATTTGTTCTAATGCAGGTATTAAAGACTCACCTCCGTCAAGTCCAAATCTTTTGGTTCCAACAAACTTTACAGCTAAAAATTTTTCAAACACTTCTGCTTGTATAAGTTTATTAAGTATTGCTTTCTTTCCATTAATAGTAAATTTTAATTGATTTTCTTCCTTTTCCAATCTTTCTCGAAACCATTTTTTTTCAACTGGATCAGTGATGTGCATATATTCGACTCCAATGGTCGAACAATAAATTTTTTTAAAAAAATTTAAAATTTCATTTATTGTAGAATGACCGCCTGGCATATAATCTCCAACATAAATTTTTTTATCAAAGTCCTCTTTTTTAAAACCGTGGTCTTCCGGATTCAAATCTTTTAAATTTTTTCTTTTCATCAACTTTAGAGGATCTAATTTAGCGATCAAATGTCCTCTTATTCTGTACGCTCTTATTAAAGCAGAAGCTGCTACTGAGTGTTGGGTAAAAGCTAGATCATTTTCGATAGTTGTATAATCAATTTTTAGATCTTTTTTATCATTAAAATTAATCTTTTTATTTTTTCTTTCTGGAGACCAACTGGGGCCTTTAAGATCATTGTAAATAAGTTTTTCTTCTTCGCTTAATCCATCAAAAAATTGCTTCCAGCTTTCTGGCAATGCTTTAGGATTAGAGAGATATTCGGCATAAAATTCATTAATAAATTCGGAATTATTGCCGACCAAGAAAGAAGTCTTTTTATAAGTAGTATTATTTTTAGAAGATGACATTTAATGACTTATTTTAACACAAATTATGAAGATTTAACCATTAAGTTTTTGCAAAAGTGTCTTACCGATATCAGCTGGTGACTTTGCTATAGTGATTCCAGCAGATTTCATGACCTCTATCTTATCTTCCGCACCCCCCTTTCCGCCTGATATTATTGCACCAGCATGTCCCATCCTTCTGCCTGCAGGTGCCGTTAAACCTGCTATAAAGCCTACCATAGGTTTTTTTATTTTCTCTTTTTTTAAAAATTCTGCTGCTTCTTCCTCGGCCGAACCCCCGATTTCCCCTATCATAACTATTGACCTTGTTTCATTATCTTTTAAAAAAAGCTCTAAACAATCTATAAAATTGGTTCCATTTACTGGATCTCCACCAATGCCAATACAAGTAGACTGACCCATACCATTAGATGAAGTTTGTGCAACAGCTTCGTATGTCAATGTTCCTGACCTTGAAACAATTCCAACTGTCCCTTTTTTATGAATGTTGCCAGGCATTATTCCTATTTTGCATTCATTTGGTGTGATTATTCCTGGGCAGTTAGGACCGATAAGCCTACAATTGGTCTTTGATAATTCTTTTTTTACATTAAGCATGTCTAAAATAGGTATTCCTTCCGTAATACATACTATTAATTCTATCTTCGAACTGAGTGCCTCTAAGATTGCATCGGCAGCAAACTTTGGAGGAACATAGATCATTGTAGCATTTGCTCCAGTTTTATCTTTTGCCTCTTGTACTGTATCAAAAACTGGAAGGTTTAAATGTTTTTGACCACCTTTTTTTGGAGTAACCCCTCCAACTAATTTTGTTCCGTACTTTATTGACTGCTCACTGTGAAAAGTTCCGTGGGTACCAGTAAAACCCTGACAAATTACTTTTGTATTTATATCAACTAAAATCGACATTAATTTATTGCCTCTACAATTTTTTTAGCAGCATCGTTCAAATCGTCTGCTGATAATATTTTTAATTTTGACTCATCCAATATATCTTTTCCTTCTTTATAATTTGTCCCAGCCAATCTAACTACAAGAGGAACTGAAAGATTTGTTTCTTTAGCTGCATCTACAACTCCTTGGGCGAGAACATCACATCTCATAATTCCACCAAAAATATTAATCAAAATACCTTTCACATTTTTATCCGACATTATAAGCTTAAATGCCTCTGCAACCTTTTCTTTGGATGCTCCTCCTCCAACATCTAAAAAATTAGCTGGCTCTTTTCCGTAAAGCTTTATTATATCCATAGTTGCCATTGCCAAACCTGCTCCATTAACCATGCAACCAATTGAACCATTAAGTTTTATATATGCTAAGCCGTGTTTACTTGCCTGAATTTCTGCTGGATCTTCCTCATTTAAATCTCTCAATGCTAAAATTTCAGGTCTTCTAAAAATTGCATTGTCATCAAAATTCATTTTAGCGTCCAAACAAATAATTTTTCCTCTTTTTGTTAAAATCAAAGGATTAATTTCTATCAAGGTTGCGTCCTTTTCAATTAACAACTTATATAAGTTTTTTACCAAGTTTGTGGCTTCATTTGTTTGATCTTTATTTAAGTTAAAAGGAGATAAAATTTTTTCTATTGCTTTATTATTAATTTGTTTATTTATTTCAACTTTAGTTGTGATTATTTTGTTTGGATTGTCAGAGGCTACTTTTTCTATATCCATTCCCCCCTCAGTACTAGTGATAAAAGCAATTTTCGAGGATTCTCTATCAATAAGACATGACATGTAAAACTCTTTTGATATTTCTGAAGCTTCTTCGATATAAAGCCTCTTAACTTTTTTTCCTTCTGGCCCAGTTTGGTGTGTAATTAAAACTTTACCAAACATTTTTTTTGCTTCTACCAAAGCTTCTGTTTTATCTTGTGCCAGTTTTACACCACCAGCTTTACCTCTGCCTCCGGCATGAATTTGGGCTTTTATGACAAATTTTTTGAATTTTAACTTGTCTATTTTTTTATCAATTTCATCAGGTGAAAAAACTACTACACCCTCTGAAACTGGAATCCCATAAGTTCTTAGTAAATTCTTTGCTTGATGTTCGTGAATATTCATAAATAATTATTATATTTTTAAGCTATATAAGATAAACTCTACTTAAAAATAAAGTAAAAATTACTAATTTAAATGAATTTAAATTTTTATAAACAAGAAAATCCAATTTTTCTTCTAGAAAAGAAGAAAATATTAAACCAAACTTGAGACTATAATAAGTTAAATTGAATATTCCAAAACATATTATTTTAGTACCAGTATACAATGATTGGAAATCTTTGAATAAATTACTTACTCAATTAAATAAAGTTTTTAAAAATTACAATAATCTAAAAACTGAGGTTTTAATTGTTAATGATAACTCAACAGATAGAGTAGATATTAAAAAAAATAATTTGTCTTATATTAAAAAAATTACAGTTATTACCCTTAATAAAAATTTAGGAAGTCAGAAAGCAATAGCCATAGGGCTATTTTATTTAAGAAAAAAAGAAAAAGATAATTTTGTTACAATTATGGATGGTGATGGTGAAGACGATCCAATTCAAATTGATGGAATGTTAAAAGAAGCAAAAAAAAATAAAAATTTAATAATTACTTCCAATAGAATGAAAAGGAAAGAGTCTGTAACAATACAAGTTCTATATAAAATACATCTAATTATAACTTTTATTTTTACTTTTAAATGGATCTCATTCGGAAATTTTACTACTTTTAATTCTCAAAATATTTCAAAGATTTTATTTAATAATGAAAGTTGGTGTGCTTATTCAAGTTCCGTGATGAGAAACTGTAAAATAAAAAGACTTTATGCCAAAAGAGAGAAAAGATATTTTGATAAGTCAAAATTAAATCTATTAACTTTAATGGAACATTCCTTAAGAGTTAACGCAGTTTTTTTACCAAAAATATTCTTAAATTCTTTATTTTATTCAATTATAATTTTTTTTGCACCAGACATTTTAAGTCTAAATTACATAGTTATTTTTTTAATAATAATGTTTAATCTTCTCTTACTTTTTATAAGAAAAAAACATTATATTAAAAATTTGATTAAAATTGACGATTATATTGATAATATTAAATTACTTTAAGCAATTCATTTTAAATATATAAAATAATTTATCCTCAATTAAATTAACACAAGTCTTGTCAATATAATCTGTAATGATTTCTTTTGGAAGATTTTCGAGTTTTAAAAAATAAATTTCTCTAATATTCTTTTTTTGAATTTTATTTATCAAAAATTTTTTATAATAATTATAATATCTATTACTTTTTAATGGTATAGATGTTCCATCTGAGGTAAATATTCTACTAGGAGAGTTTAAATTCTTTTTTGTAATACTATCTAAAAATAAATAATTAGTAATCAACATAATCTCGTAATCAATTTTATCTATTCTTTCTTTTGTTTGTTTAAGCATTAACACCTCTTTAGAAGGATCACCTTTAAATAAAGGATTTATCCACTTTAGACCATTAAGACTTTTATCTATTTCAGATGCTGAGATAGAATTATTTAGGTCGACTCTTTCTAACTCATGAAATTTTCTCGTTTCATTAAATCTCAAGTGATATTTCAGAGTTATAAAGATGGATAATAAAATTAGAATAGCAGAAAAATGTTTCTTATAATTAATATGAGAGGTTCTTAATTCAGATTCTAATAATGCAAGAAAAATAGGTATTAAAAAGTAAATAAATATTTGATTTTTAGTCATTAATTGATGAAATAAAATACTAATACTAAAAGCAAGAAAAATTAGAAAAATAATCATTTCTTGTGATGAAAAATTTATCTTTCTGTCTTTTATTTTTTTAATTTTAAAAATTGAAATTAAAATAATTGGAAGAAGTAAGAATTTATATTGATTGAAAAAAATTTCAAATGATTTTGTAAATTGTGAATACCGCTCGAGCCCCACACTTCTCGGGTAATCAATGTACTGGACATAAAAAGAATACAAATCTATTTTTAAATAAATAAAAATAAAAACAAAAAATAATACAAAGGATATTGTGCTTAAAAAAATTACTTTTAAGGGTTCCTTTTTTCTCATCTTAATAAAATAATAAAGAAGTATTATTCCTTGAGATAGAATTACATAAGCTGCTGGCACTTGTTTTGATAAAAAACTCAAAAAAACTAACGCAACTATAAATATCCAAATATAATTCTTTTCTTTAAACCTAAATGTGAAAATAATAAGATAAGTCGAAATTAACAAAAAAAAAGTCGCGTGTTGTTCAACAAAAGGAGTTCCTGAAATAGTATATGCTAAAGTGGCAACGCTAAAAGTATATATAAAAGCATTTAATTTGCTTAAGTTTAAGCTTAAGAAAAAATAATACGAAAATAAAGATATAAAAAAGTTAAATATCGAAGAGTGTACGGTGTAAGCAAACCAATTTACACCTAAGATTTTAAAAAAAGAATATTGAAAAATATCAACTATTAAACCAGACACAATCCAAAAATCTTTAATAGGTATTTCATTTTTCAGTATATTATAGGCCGAACCATAATGAAAAAATGTATCCACTGGAAAAGAACCGAGTTTTGCGTAATAAAAGTTAATTGAAAATGAAAATAAAAAAATTAAAGTTAAATATAAAAAGTTTACGTTAAATAAAATTTTTTTAGAAAAGATATTCATTCAATTCCATAAACCATTTACTTTAAACTTGGATCAATTTTTTGTGCAGCATTAAAAAGATCTTGAACGGATTTAATAGAGTTTTCGAAATCTTTTTTTTCGTCTTTTTCTAGTTTAAGCTCTACAACTTTTTCTACTCCCCTGGATCCAATTATTACCGGAACACCTGCATACAAACCCTTTATATTATATTCGCCATCTAGATATGCGGCACAAGGAAGTTGTTTTTTCAAATCTTTTAAATAACTTTCGGCCATTTCAACCCCTGATGCCGCGGGTGCATAGAAGGCTGATCCTTTTTCTAAATATTTTACTATTTCTGCACCACCTTTTTTGGTTCTATCCACTATTTGAGCAAGTTTTTCCTTAGTTATTTTACCTTCATTCACTAGTTCGCTTATCTTTTTTCCTTCAACTTCTGTTAGTCCTAGCATAGCTACCATGCTATCTCCGTGTCCACCTAATACAAGCGATTTAATTTTTTGAACTGGAGTTTTCAATTCTTCTGAAAGAAAATAAATAAATCTAGATGAGTCTAATATACCCGCCATTCCTACAATTTTATTTTTTGGTAAGTTTGAATATTTTTGTAAAGCCATTACCATAACATCAAGTGGGTTTGTGATACATATTACAAATGCTTGGGGTGAAGTTTTTTTAATTCCTTCTGCAACTTGTTTAATTATTTTAAGATTAATTCCTAAAAGATCGTCTCTAGTCATGCCTGGTTTTCTAGGGACACCTGCTGTGATGATTATTACATCAGAATTTCTTGTATCCTCATAATTATTTGTACCAACAAGTTTAACGTTGAAACTATTTACTGGCGATGATTGAGCTATATCTAATGCTTTACCTTTAGCTATACCTTCGGCTACATCAAATAAAACTACATCACCTAATTGCTTTAAAGCAATTAAATGAGCTAAAGTTCCACCTATTTGTCCAGCTCCAATTAAAGAAATTTTTTTTCTCAATGTACCTCCTTTTATTTCATAGTTGGCATTATAAATTCTGGATCAGATCTTAGCCCAGACGGCCATCTAGAGGTTATTGTTTTAAGCTTAGTATAAAACCTTACTCCTTCTGGGCCATGCATATGCTGATCTCCGAATAAAGATCTTTTCCATCCTCCAAAGCTATGAAAAGCCATTGGAACTGGGATCGGGATATTTACTCCAACCATTCCTATTTGAACTTTAGAGGAAAATGTTCTTCCGGAGTCCCCGTCTCTAGTAAATATACTTACTCCATTTCCGAACTCGTGGTTATTAACTAGTTTAAGTGCCTCATCGAAATCTTTTGCTCTTACAACAGACAACACTGGTCCAAATATTTCTTCTTTATAAATTCTCATATCTTTTGTTACATGATCAAATAAACATCCCCCAATGTAATAACCATTTTCATAACCTTGAAGCTTAAGGTTCCTGCCATCAACTACTAATTTAGCACCTTCTTTTTCTCCAATATCAACGTATTTTTTTACTTTTAATAAATGTTCCTTAGTTACTAGTGGTCCCATTTCAGATTTTTTATCCATGCCAGGACCTACTTTTAAAGACTCAACTTTCTTACTTAAGCTACTAACTAATTTATCTCCAATGTTACCTACTGCTACGGCCACTGATTGAGCCATACATCTTTCACCCGCTGAGCCATAAGCAGCACCCATTAATCCATTTACTGCTTGATCTAAATCGCAGTCAGGCATTACCACGCAATGATTTTTAGCTCCACCTAAAGCTTGAACTCTTTTTTCATTTTTTGCACAATTTTCATAAATATATTTTGCAATTGGAGTTGATCCAACAAAACTCATTGCCGCTACGTCTTTATTATTTAACAATGCATCAACCGTCTCTTTATCTCCATTAACAACATTAAAAACGCCATCTGGTAATCCAGACTCTTTCAAAAGCTCGGCTAATCTTATTGAACAGGATGGATCTTTTTCCGAAGGCTTAAGAACAAAAGTGTTGCCGCAAGCTATTGCCATTGGAAACATCCACATCGGTACCATAGCTGGAAAATTAAATGGAGTAATTCCAGCACAAACTCCTAGTGGCTGTCTTATCGACCAACTATCTACGTTAGTTCCAACATTTTCAGTAAATTCTCCTTTTAACATTTGAGGTATACCACAAGCGTACTCAACAACCTCCAGCCCTCTAATTAATGATCCTTTAGCGTCTTCATATACTTTTCCATGTTCAGACACTATAATTTTTGTAAGTTCATCAGAATTTTTTTCTATGAGCTCTTTGAATTTGAACATAATCCTAGCCCTTTGAAGAGGAGGTGTATTTGACCAAGTCTCAAATGAATTTTTTGCTATTTCAACAGCTTTATTTACATCCTGTTCTGTTGCTAATTTAACTTCTGCACTTTGTTCGCCAGTCGCAGGATTAAAAACTTTGCTTTTTCTATTTGAATTCCCAGGATAAACTTTACCGCCTATAAAGTGTTCTATTAATTTCATAGTGCTAATTGATTAAATAAGCTTTTAGCTTGATGCAAGCATTTTTTTTATTGATCCAATTGCTTTTGCTGGATTTAGACCTTTTGGACAAGAATTAGTACAATTCATTATTGTGTGACACCTATAAAGCTTTAATTCATCAGCTACCTTTTTTAATCTCTCATTTTTTTCTTCATCTCTACTATCACTTATCCACCTGTAAGCTTGTAATAAAACTGCAGGACCTAAATATTTTTCTCCGTTCCACCAATAACTAGGGCACGAAGTTGAGCAACACGCACATAATATACATTCATAATATCCATCTAGTTTTGATCTATCTTTCTGCGACTGAAGAATTTCTTGTTTTTCAGTATCAGTTTTAGAAGTTTTTAACCAAGGTTGTATGGACTCATACTGTTTATATAAAGTGCTTAAGTCTCCAATTAAGTCTTTGATAACTTTCAAGTGAGGCAAAGGGTAAATATTAAGTTCCCCCTTAATATCACTGTGTGCTTTAATGCAAGATAAGATGTTTACTCCATCTACATTCATAGCACAAGAACCACAAACTCCATGAGCACAAGATCTTCGAAAAGTTAATGTTGAGTCTATATCATTTTTAATTTTAAAAAGAATATCTAGAACTTTAGGTCCACAATTATCCATATCAACTTCAAACGTATCTATTCTTGGGTTTTGCCCATCATCCGGGTTCCATCTATAAACGTTTACTTTTTTAATATTTTTTGAGCCTGTCTTGTCCTGGTGGTACTTCCCTTTAACGATTTTCGAATTTTTTGGAAGGGAAAATTGAGCCATTAATATACTCTTTCCTTTGGAGGAAAATACTGAACATCATTTGTGAGTGTTCTTGAATGAACGTCTCTATATTTTACTTTTACTGCTTTTCCTTCTTGCCAGGCTAAAGTGTGTTTCATAAAGTTTTTGTCGTCTCTTTTTGCAAAATCTTCCCTAGCATGTGCTCCTCTACTCTCTTTTCTATGATATGCTGAGTCCATGGTAGTCATAGCTTGTCTAATTAAATTATCAAATTCTAAAGACTCGACTAAGTCGGTATTAAATAAAAGAGATTTATCTTTAACTGAAATGTCTTCTAGTCCTTCAAAAGGTTTCCTTATTTGATCAACACCCTCTTTTAAAGTTTTCTCAGTTCTGAAAACCGCACATTTGCTTTGCATCGTTTTTTGCATTGATAATCTTAGTTGAGACGTATTAGTTTTACCTTTTGAATTTCTAATTCTATCAAATCTTTCTAGACATTTATCTACTTCACTTTGAGGTGAATCATTATGAGGGGTGTTAGGTTTAACTAGCTCGGAAGCTCTTTTTGCTGCAGCTTTTCCAAAAACGACTAAGTCTATTAATGAGTTAGATCCAAGTCTATTTGCTCCATGAACTGAAACACATGCTGCTTCTCCAATTGCCATTAACCCAGGTACAGTTTTTTCGGATCCATTTAAAGTTAACACCTCTGCCTTATAATTTGTAGGTATTCCGCCCATATTGTAATGTACTGTTGGAACTACCGGTATAGGATCTTTAGTTACGTCTACCCCAGAAAATGTTTTTGCTGACTCAGCTATACCAGGAAGTCTTTCATCAATTATTTTTGAGTCTAAATGATCCAAGTGAAGGTGAACATGATCTTTTTCTTTTCCAACACCTCTCCCTTCATTTATCTCTATAGCAATAGATCTACTAACTACATCTCTCGAAGCAAGATCTTTTGCATTTGGAGCATACCTCTCCATAAATCTTTCTCCTTTTGAGTTTAAAAGAAAACCGCCTTCCCCTCTAACACCCTCCGATATTAAACAGCCGACACCATATATTCCTGTTGGATGAAATTGAACAAATTCCATATCTTGTAAGGGTAGCCCTGCTCTTAAAACCATTCCATTACCATCTCCCGTGCAAGTATGTGCCGAAGTTGCAGAGTAGTAAATTTTGCCATAACCACCAGTAGCAATTATTGTTATATGAGATTTAAATCTGTGAATTGTTCCATCATTTAAATTCCATGCAATCAACCCTTTGCACTCCCCATTTTTCATAATCAAATCTAATGCAAAATATTCAATAAAAAATTCAGTATTATGTTTTAATGCTTGGCCATATAGAGTGTGAAGAATGGCGTGCCCTGTTCTATCTGCTGCTGCACAAGTTCTTTGTACTGTTCCATTTCCGTAGTTTTTAGTCATTCCCCCAAAAGGTCTTTGGTATATTTTTCCATCTTCGGTTCTGCTAAAAGGAACTCCATATTTGTCCAGCTCCTTAACTGCCTTGGGGGCTTCTTTGCAAAGATACTCTATCGCATCTTGATCTCCTAGCCAATCTGAGCCTTTCACAGTATCATACATATGCCATCTCCAGTCGTCTTCACCCATATTTCCTAACGCTGCAGAAATACCTCCTTGAGCTGCAGAAGTGTGACTTCTTGTTGGAAAGACTTTTGAAATGCACGCAGTTTTTAATCCAGCTTCTGACAGACCAACCGCTGCTCTCAGCCCAGAGCCTCCCGCTCCAAGAACTACTACATCATATTCATGGTCAATAATTTTATAAGCATTCATTATGATAAATTAAATATTCCTAAAATTGTTAAAATTGGAATTACTATAGCAAAAATATTTAGTAATTTGTTTGCGACATTTTTTATCTTTTCGTGTTTAATATAGTCTTCAATGATTTCACTAATGGTTAAAGCTGAAAAAAAGTAGAAAAAAACGATAAAAATAGAAAATAAAATTTTTGAGGGTTGTTTTGCGAAAAAATTAACAATTTCTACATAATCAGAGTCATAAAGTGACACAAAACTGATGATGAACCAAATCATTAAAGGAATTAATACTAAAGAGCTGTATTTAAGAAATAGCCATTTTTTAGTTGATGTATGCATATTAGAGAATATTTTTTCCTATTGTATAAAATAAAATTGCAAAGATAAAAGATCCAAAAAAAACTAGAACTCCAGTAATTTTCGCAACTTTTAAATCAAAACCATACCCCGCATCCCACATTAAGTGTCTTACCTCATTTAAAATATGAAAACTAAATGTCCAACACAAGGAGATTATTATAAATTTTCCAAAAAATGATTTTAAGAAAATTTTTATAATATCGTAGCTATCTTCACCTAAAAGTAGAGATAATATCCAGAAACAAATCAATGTAATCGCTAAAATATTTATCACGCCAACTATTCTATGGGTAATCGAAAGAAGAGACGAAATATGCCATTTATAAATCTGAAGATGGGGGCTCAAAGGATTATTTTTAGTTTGCATTAATTCTTTATAAACTAATTTTTGTTTTTTTTAATTAAAAGATCTGCTATTTGAACTGCATTTAAAGCTGCACCTTTAAGCAAATTATCAGAAACTACCCACATATTTAAGGCTTTTTTATTAGAGTTATCTTTTCTTATTCTAGAAATAAAAGTCAAATAATCTTCTTCTGCCTCTATAGGTGTAATATATCCCCCATCCACGTGTTCATCAACTACTTTACATCCTGGGGCAACTTTTAGTATCTCTTTAGCTGTTTCTAAATCAAATTCTTTTTCGAACTCAATATTTACTGACTCAGAGTGAGAAGTTTTTACAGGAACTCTCACACAAGTTGCGGTTAATCCTATTTTTTGATCCAAAATTTTCTTAGTTTCATTTTCCATTTTCCATTCTTCTTTCGTATAACCGCCCTCAACGAAAGAATCTATGTGAGGGATTAGATTAAATGCTATTTGTTTTGTAAAATTTTTAGAGGTGATTTCTTTTTTATTTAGATATTCTTTCGTTTGACTAAATAATTCGTCTAAGGAAGCTTTCCCAGCTCCTGAAACTGCTTGATAAGTTGAAACTACTACTCTTTTAATTTTGTATTTATCATGAAGTGGTTTCAAGGGAAGCACTAATTGAATTGTTGAACAATTAGGATTCGCTATAATATTTTTATGAGTATCTATATCTTGAGGATTAACCTCTGCTACCACTAAAGGAACATCTTGGTTCATTCTAAAATGTTTTGAATTATCTATAACAATTGTTTTTTTTGACGCTTGAGAAGCCCATTTTTTTGCGATTTCGCTCCCTGCAGCAAAAATAGTTATTTCCGCTTTTGAAAAATCATAATTTTCTAGCTGTTCTACTGTGATCTCTTTTTTTTTAAATACTAACTTTTGTCCAGCACTTTTTTTTGACGCAACCAAAAAAAGATTATCAATTTCTATTTTAGATTTTTCTAAAACTTCGATAGTTTTTCTGCCTACGTTACCAGTGGCACCGATTATTGCGAAATTCATATTCCAAGATTATTTTATTTCAATTTTGATACAATTGCATCACCCATATCATTAGTAGAAACTTCTTTTTTGCCTTCTGACATGATATCTTTTGTTCTTAAGCCGTCATCCAGCACTTTTTGAACAGATGCATCTAGTAAATCAGCTTCTTTAACCAAATCTAATGAATATCTTAATGCCATTGATAAACTTAAAATTGTTGCTATTGGGTTAGCGATATTTTTACCAGCTATGTCAGGTGCAGAACCATGCACTGGTTCATAAAGAGATCTTATTTTCCCATTTTTGTCTTTTGATCCTAGTGAAGCAGATGGCAATAATCCTAGGGAACCTGTTAACATTGCGGCTTCATCTGACAGCATGTCTCCAAATAAGTTATCTGCCAAAATTATGTCAAATTGTTTTGGATTTCTCAAAAGTTGCATTGCACAATTATCTGCTAACATATGGTTAAGTTCTATCTTTTTAAATTCTTGATCTTTTAAGGCTTGCACTTCTTCTCTCCATAAAACACCTGCTTCCATAACATTAGATTTTTCACATGATGTTACTTTGTTTTTTCTTTTTTTTGCTAAATCAAAAGCTACTCGAGCAATTCTTTGTATTTCGCCGCTGGTATAAGAGTGAGTATTTATTCCTCTTCGCTGATTATTTTCTATTGGCTCAATTCCTCTTGGTTCGCCAAAATAAATTCCCCCTGTCAATTCTCTAACAATCATAATATCTAATCCGGATACTATTTCGGGTTTTAAAGTTGATGAATGAACTAATTGCTTAAAGCAAATTGCTGGTCTTAAATTTGCAAAAAGCTTCAATTCTTTTCTTAACTTTAATAGAGCTCTCTCTGGTCTTTTCGAAAATTCTAAATTATCCCATTTTGGACCACCACATGCTCCTAAAATTACAGCATCTGACTCAAGTGATTTAAAGAAAACTTCATCAGTTATTGGAATTTTGTTTGCATCAATAGATGCTCCGCCAATGAGCTCTTCGTCAAAACTAAAATCTAAAGACTTGTTTTTATTAAACCATTCTATTATTTTTTTTACTTCCCTTACAACTTCTGGTCCAATGCCATCCCCTGGTAATAGTAACAGTTTTCTACTTTTAGTTATTTCTTAAAATCCAAGGTTTTTTTAAGTCAATTTCTTTCTCAAAGTTATCTATTTGTTTTATTTTTTTCATAGAGAGATCAATATCATCTAATCCTTCAATTAAACATTTCTTTTTAAATTCATCTATCTCGAATTTTAATGCTTTATTGCCAAAAAATATTTTTTGCTCCTCAAGATTAATTTCTATTTCTTCCATTCTTTTTGAATAATTTGATAGCTCTAAAATTTGTTCCTCATTGATTTTTATTGGTAAAATTCCATTTTTAAAACAATTATTATAAAATATGTCAGCAAAACTTGAGCTTATTACACATTTAATTCCAAAATCAGATAATGCCCAGGGTGCGTGTTCTCTAGAAGAGCCGCAGCCAAAATTTTTACCAGCTAACAAAATTTTAGAACTACTATATGGTTTTTTATTTAATATGAAATCTTTTAAAATTTTACCATTTTCGTCATAACGCATTTCATAAAATAAACTTTTGCCTAGACCAGTTCTTTTAATTGTTTTTAAAAATTGCTTTGGAATAATCATATCAGTATCAATATTTTGCAGTGATAAAAATGATGGTATACTTTTTAATTTAGAAAATTTTTCCATTATTCTATTTCTCTAACATCTGAAAGATGGCCATTTATAGCTGCAGCTATCGCCATGCCTGGACTCACTAAATGGGTTCTGCCTCCTCTTCCTTGTCTTCCTTCAAAATTTCTATTTGACGTAGAAGCACACCTTTCTTTAGGTTTTAATTGGTCAGGATTCATTCCCAGACACATTGAACAACCAGGCTCCCTCCATTCAAACCCAGCTTCAATAAATATCTTGTCTAGACCTTCTTTTTCAGCTTGATCTTTTACCAGACCTGAGCCTGGGACCACCATAGCGCTCACATTATCTGCAATTTTTTTTCCTTTTAAAAGATCTGCAGCTAATCGCAAATCTTCTATTCTTCCATTAGTACAGCTTCCAATAAATATTTTATCTATTTTAATATCAGATATTTTAGTGTTAGCTTTTAAACCCATATACTCTAGTGACCTTTGCATTGCCATTTTTCTATCTTGATTTGTTTCTTTGCTTGGATCAGGTACAGTGCCTGTTACGGGAGATACATCTTGAGGAGAAGTTCCCCATGTAACTAGTGGTTCGATTTCTTTTCCATTAATATTAATTTCTTTGTCAAACTTGCAGTTTTTGTCAGAATATAAAGATTTCCAAAATTTTAATGCTTTATTCCAATTTTCTCCCTTTGGTGACATTTCCTTTCCTTTTAAATATTCAAAAGTTTTTTCATCTGGAGCAATTAATCCTGCTCTAGCTCCAGCTTCTATAGTCATGTTACAAACCGTCATTCTCTCCTCGATGCTTAAATTTTTTATTACTTCCCCAGAAAATTCAATAACATAACCAGTTCCACCGGCAGTTCCTATAGTACCTATAATTTTTAAGATAACATCTTTCGCAGTAACACCTTTGGGAAGCATGCCATTTACATTTATTCTTAAGTTTTTTGATTTCTTTTGAATTAAAGTTTGAGTCGCTAGTACATGTTCTACCTCGGAGGTGCCAATCCCAAAAGCTAAGGCTCCAAAAGCTCCATGAGTAGCTGTATGACTGTCGCCACATACTATAACAGTACCAGGTTGAGTAAATCCTTGCTCAGGTCCTATGATGTGAACTATTCCTTGTCTTTTATCATTTACATCAAATAGCTCAACACCAAATTCTTTACAATTCTTTCTTAAAGTATCTACTTGAATCTTAGATTCCTTATCATCAATTCCTTTAGATCTATCAGTTGTCGGGACGTTGTGATCTGGTACAGCTAAAGTTAATTCTGGTCTTCTAACTTTTCTTTTCTGAAGTCGCAAACCCTCGAAGGCTTGCGGGCTTGTAACCTCATGGACTAAATGTCGATCAACGTAAATTAATGAAGTTCCGTCAGATTGTTCGTGAACAAGATGATCTTCCCATATTTTATCATATAGTGTCTTTTGCATCAAAAATTTTATTATTTTTTATCGTTGGTTTTTATTACAGTTTTTTTCTAAATATCAAAAGTATCTTTTTTTTCTTCTGATTTTGTCTCTTCTTTAGAAACTGAAACGGATTTTATTTCTTTCTCCGCTGGTTGGGTTGAAATATCTATTCCAATTTTTTTCTTAATCTTTTCAGCTATTCTTGCGGATTTTCCTTTTCTATCTCTCAAATAATATAGTTTCGCTCTTCTAACTTTTCCAGATCTAATAACTTTTATAGAGTCTACATTTGGGCTATACAACGCAAAAGTTCTTTCAACACCTTCTCCGAAAGATATTTTTCTAACTGTAAAAGAAGAATTTAAATCTCTATTTTTTTTTGCGATACATACTCCTTCAAAATATTGAATTCTTTGTCTTTTTCCTTCAACAATTTTTACACCAACCTTTATCGTATCTCCCGCAGAAAAATCAGTGATTTTCTTAGTTGCAATAATTTTTTTAATTGCTTCTTTATTTATATCTTCAATGTTTTTCATTTTTTTTATTTAAATATTTTTTCCAAAGATCAGGTCTCTGGCGACGTGTTATAGCCTCAGATTGAGATAA
>MDSV01048731.1_pt1 | contig 36698 bp, 32 predicted proteins | sample 810851 | NCBI WGS metagenome assembly MDSV01 (sample SAMN05326640, study PRJNA326480) | marine metagenome | isolation source: seawater | place: Atlantic Ocean: North East | collected 2012 | reverse complement strand
TTCATTTGGACCTTATGCAAATGTAAATGCAATGAGAAAAAATATTGAAATAATTCAAAAAGTTTTTCAAATAAGAAATTGTAAAGACGTAAATTTTAGAAATAGATCAAGACCTTGCATAGAACACCAAATTGGAAAATGTTCTGCTCCTTGCGTAGGATTGATTTCAAAAAAAGAATATAAAGAACATGTGGAAGAGGCCAAAAATTTTTTAGATGGCAAAAACAAATCAATTTTAGAAAGCTTTTACAAAAAAATGGATGACTATTCCAGTCGTCAAGATTATGAGCGAGCAAAACTATATAGAGACAAGATAAATGCAATTAGAGACACTCAAAAAAATCAAAGCATTCTTACCCTATATGAAGATATAGATGTTATTGCAATAAGTTCTGATTCATTTAGCACTTGCCTAAGCCTTGTTCAAATTAGAGATGGCTGGATAAGTGCGACGAAAAATTTTTTTCCAGAAACAAAAAATATGTTCACGAATGAAGATCTATTAGAGAAGTTTATAACATCTTATTATTTTGAAACTCCAGAAAAAGAAATTAACCTGTTAACAAATTATAGAATTTCTTCAGAGATCATTAGAAATTTTAAGGAAATAGATAAAAACATAAATTTCCTTAAAACAAATAATAAAAATAAATTTTTACTTGAAATAGCTAAATCTCAAAGTTCTGATCGGTTAAAGAGGAAAGATTTTTATGATTGGATTGCACCGGCATTTGAAAATTTAAAAAAACGACTAAATTTAGAATCTTTAGATAAAATTGAAGCATTTGATATAAGTCATATTTCAGGAAGCAATGTAACTGCTTCTTGTATTGTCTTTTCCGATAGAGGCCCTGAAAAAAAAGAATATAGAAGCATGAATATAAAAACGGATAAAAATGACGACTACCTCGCCTTAGCCGAAGCCATATCGAGAAGAATTGAAAGTTTAAAAAAAAGATCTTTACCATATCCCAGCCTTTTTTTAATTGATGGAGGAAAGGGACAGCTAAATAAAGTCAGCAAAGAATTAGAAAATAAAAATATAAAAACAATTAAATTAATCTCTGTGTCTAAAGGAGAAAATAGAAAAGAAAAATATGATAAATTGCATGTCGATTATCCCAAGAAAGAAATAGAACTTGAACAATGGAAGGATATTTCTAGATTAATTCAATTCATGAGAAATGAATCTCATAGATTTGCTTTAACAAAACATAAAGTAAGAAGAGCAAAAACTTTAATAAGCTCAGATTTAGATCAAATCCCTTTTATAGGAGAAAGCTTAAAAAAAGAATTGATAAGATATTTTGGCGGGATAAAACGCCTGAAAGATGCTGAAATAAATGATCTTAAAAAAGTGGAAGGAATAGGAACAAAAAAAGCGATCTTAATTCAAAAACATTTGAACTAATCCTGAGTTTATAATAAATAAATGATTCCAAATTTTCTTTCAGCATTTAGAATGATCTCTTTTCTTCCAGTTATCATTTTATTTTCTTATGATTATTATCTGACTTCTTTTTTCTTATTTACTGCCGCTGCTTGGTCAGATTTTTTAGATGGTTTTTTGGCGAGAAGGTATAACATAACTTCAAATTTAGGATCTCTCCTTGATTTGCTTGCTGATAAGATATTAGTTTCATCTATTCTGATTTTTTTAGTTTTTTACACAGGAAATTTATATTTATTAATTTTGACCATAATAATAATATTACGTGAGATATCGATTAGCACACTAAGACTTTTTTTAGTTTCTAATGGAGTAAATATTTCAAACATAACTCCTGATAAGTACGGTAAGTTAAAAACTTTTCTGCAAATGCTATCACTTTCACTTTTGCTTATATATCCATTATTTGGAAATATTTTTTTTACAAGCATCTTAATCCTATTATTGATTTCAACTTTCTTCTCGCTTGTATCTTTTTTAAATTATTTAAAAATCTGGAGTACTTTAAAAGAAAAATAACCAAGTTTTTATGTAACTTTATTAGTATTAAACAATCTAAAGGGCTACAATTTTGTTTTTTGGCTGAGTGGCAGAGTGGTCATGCAGCGGACTGCAAATCCGTCTACGCCGGTTCGATTCCGACCTCAGCCTCCATACTAGATAATTACAATTTTTAAAATTATTAAATGATTTTTTCTAGAACTCAAATACATAGCTAGATAATAATATATATATTTAATCTATAATGGACTAATGTATGAAAGAAAAAAATAATATAGGAATCATTGGTAACGGCTTCGTTGGATCTGCAGTTGCTCATGGGTTTTCTGCAGCTGTTGGATATGACTGTCATTTGAGAGTTTATGATAAAGATCCAAAAAGAAGTTCATGCTCTTTAGTAGAAATTATTGATAAATCAGACCTTGTTTTTATTTCTGTTCCAACTCCTTCAGATCAAAAAGGAAGAATCAATCTTGATATCCTTAATAAATGTCTTGAAGAAATTTATTATGAAGCAAATAAAAATAAATCTTTCAATGCAATTTACTTAATTAGATCAACCGTTGTTCCAGGTACAACAGAAGACCTCCAAAATAGATTTAAAAAATTAAAAATTGTCTTTAATCCTGAATTTTTAACAGAAAGATCTGCACATTTTGATTTTATCTCTCAAACAAGAATAGTTTTGGGAGGAAAAAAAGAACATGTTGATTTTGTCAAATCAATTTATAGAGATAGATTTGGTAAAAATCTATCTATAATAGAAACAGATTTTAAGTCCGCAGAACTTACTAAATATGTTTGTAACACTTTTTTTGCTACAAAAGTTTCTTTTTTGAATGAAATGAAGCTTCTATCCAATAAGATTGGTGCTAATTGGGGAGATGTTTTAGAGGGTTTTCTTAGAGATGGAAGAGTTGGGAGTTCTCATTCTCAAGTTCCAGGCCCAGATGGAAAACTTGGCTTTGGAGGGAGCTGTTTTCCAAAAGATATTCAAGCTCTCATTAATTTTGGCGACGATATAGATTTGAATCTTGCAACATTGAAAGGCGCTTGGGAGACCAATTTAGAAGTAAGGCCTGAAAAAGATTGGGAAGATTTAATAGGTAGAGCAGTTTTAGATAAGGAATACCAAGAATAGTTTAAGCTATTGCCCGGGTGGTGGAATTGGTAGACACAAGGGACTTAAAATCCCTCGAAGGCGACTTCGTGCCGGTTCAAGTCCGGCCCCGGGTACCATTTCAAAGGTAAATAATGGAAGTATATGAAGGTCCTAAAGTTTTTATAAAAAGATTACTTGATCAAAAAAAACTACCGGATGATGTTCATTTATGTAACCCTGATAATGACTCTATTGAACAATCAAAAAAATTTAAAGCAGAAGGAAAAATAGTAATTGCTAGGCTTGATGGAGCAAGACCCTACAAATTTACTATTATGGAAATTTTAAGTTTTTTAAAAGAGAAAAATAAAATACCAAAATTTATTCCTCTGCATTACAAGGAAAGCTTTGAGCCTAGTAGACAATTTACAAGACTTATAAATAAATATTTAGATAGAAACAGTATTTGGCTTCATAAAAATTCAGATGGCATAATTTTTCAAAGCAATTTTAGTAAACACATGCATGAATTCCTTCTAGACTTCGATAATAAAAAAGCTTCTGAAGTAATTCATAACGGAATTGATCTTACAAAATTTTATCCTGACGACAAATCAATTTCCAAAAACTTCCCAAATGTTATTATTTCAGCTTCACAGTATAGGCCACACAAAAGGTTAAATGATTCTATTGATTTGATAAACAAACTTTCCAGAAAATATCCAAAAATAAAATTGCATATATTAGGAAATATAGGCAGTTTTGTTAAAGAAGAAATTAAAAATAAGAACTTAGAATACTGTGAATTTCATGGAAGAAAAAAAACAAACGATCTTCCTTATATTTATAGGAAAGCAGATTTTCAGTTATCTTTAAGCTTATTTGATGCCTGCCCTAACGTTGTCGTTGAGGGGCTTGCTTCAGGTCTTCCCGTGGTAACATGCCAAGAAAGTGGAGCTTTTGAATTAATCAATTTTGAAGATTCTTGGTCTATCAATGAAGAGATTGATTTGCAGTATCTTGAGTATCATAGGCCTAATAGGTTACCAAAAATAAAAATTAATCAATACGAAGAGAAAATTTTTAATTTAATAGAAAATATTAAAGTTAATAAGGAAAAAGCTAGATATATTGCAGAAAAAAATTTGGATATTAAGAAAATTTCTGACCAATATCTAAGATTTATTGAAAAAGTAAAAAAAATTTTTTAATTATGAAAAGATTTTATTCAAAAGAATTTAATAGATTGGTTTATCTTGGACATAAAGCAGATAAAGAATTTTGGGATAATCAATGGAAAAAAGAGATAAAAGAAAAAGAAAATTTTGATGACATATTTAAAGACCATTCATTTGTTTCAGATTATACAAAAAAATATTTGTCATCAGGTAGTAAGATCTTAGAAGGAGGTTGTGGCAGAGGAAATCATGTTTATTCCTTAGATAAAAATGGTTTTCAAGTGATCGGCTTAGATAGCGCCCAAGATACAGTGTCTTATTTGCAAGAAAGATTTCCAAAACTTGATTTTAGATTAGGAGATATTACAAATTTAGACCTAGAAAGTAATTCTATTGATGGCTATTGGTCTCTAGGAGTTATAGAGCATTTTTACGATGGTTATCAGGATAGTTTAGAAGAAATGAGAAGAGTTCTAAAAGAAGACGGTTACTTATTTCTAACTATGCCTGCCATGAATCCTTTGAGAAAATTAAAAGCTTTTTTTAACTTATATCCATCTTTTAAAGAAGACGAAATGTCTAAAAATTTCTTTTATCAATATTGTTTAGATCCTTCAATAATAGTAGAAGATTTTTCTTCCCAAGGGTTCTCTCTTGTCAAAAGATTTTACACTGCTGGCTTTAAAGGTATAAAAGATGAATCACCAGTTTTTTTTAGACAGTATCTTCAAAAGATATATGACTCAAAAAATATTTTTTCAAAAATAATTAAATATTCTGTAGAAAAAATAACTTCAAGATTTTTTGGCCATACCTGCCTTTATATTTTTAAAAAGGATAGTGAGTTTTTAAAAGAAAAGAAAATTTTTTCAAAAGAGGAATTAGATCAAAGAAATGAGGGCTTAAAAGAAATAACAAATTTAATTAGTCTTCAAAATATTGAGTATTTCTTATCAGATGGAGTGCTTCTTGGCGCGGTTAGAGAAAAAGATTTTATCAAATGGGATTGGGATGTTGAGATAACAATTCTCACTGAATCAATATGGAACAAAGCCGACTCCTTTTTGGAGAAGGTCAAAGAAAAAGGATTTGAAATTTCTTCGATTAATAATAGTTATAAAAATTTCAAAATAAATTTATTAAAAAATGAAAACAAGTTTAGTTTAAACGGTTTAATTTTAGAAGGAGAAAATAGAGTAAGAAATTCTTACTCCTATCCAAAAGAATTTTTTGAAAAAAAAGAAAATATAGAATTTAGAAAAAAAAATTATCCAGCACCGTTTGGAATAGAAAAATATTTAGAGTATCAATACGGTAATTGGAAAATCCCAATAGATGAAAAGAGTAGATATAAAAAAAATAAATACTTATCTAAGGCTGTCAGAAATGACAGTAATTTGAATAAAAAAATAATTAATAAGTTTTATAAAGAAGTAAAAAAAATAAGAACTCTAATTGTAAAATTATTAAGAGAATATGGAGCAAGGAGCCCTTCAAGAGAAATAAATTTTGGAAAAATGTATCTAGCTTCTTTAGAAGAGAAATCACATATAATAGAAATAGGGTCAAGTGATGGTTCAGAAATAATAAATGCTATTAATTCAAAAAATTGTCCAAAAAATTTACAGATACTTTTAGTCGAGCCTTCTCAAAAAAATATTATAAAAGCAAGAAGGTCTTTTAAAAGACGCCTCAAAAATAAGGATGCTATCCAAATTTGTCAAAAAGCTATTGGCAAAAAAGATGAAATAAAAAAATTATATATCTCAGAAGAAAGGCCCAATTTAAATTCAATAAGGGTTAATGATCATCATAATTCTTTTGAAGTAATTGAATTTATTACATTAGAAAAACTTTGTAAAAAAAACAAAATTTCATCGCCAATTTTTATAAAAATGGATGTTGAAGGACAGGAAGTAGATATCCTTTCTTCGTCAATAGAATTTTTTAAAGAATTAAATGATGTATCGATATTATTTGAAATACATCCAAATTCTTACTCAAAATTTAATTCTTTATTTAAAGTTTTATCCAAATTATTCGAAACTGGCTTTAAGCCAATTTTAATAGAATCAGCTGGAGTGCCCAGACCAAAAAAGTTTATTGAATATGGATATGAACCATTTGAAATCAATAATAATAGAGGTCTATACAAAAATATTTCGAAAGATTTTGTCTTAGATGTTGTTACTAAAAATATTCAACAGGAATTAGATAGCTTTGGTGGAATAAAAAAAGTTCTTTCTTTGAAACAAGCTAGATCTATCTTGATCCAAAAAAGATAATGATATGTGCGGAATAAATGGGGTGATTTCAAATCAAAAAATTAGTAATTTAGCTGACATAATTTCTGCAATGAATGAAAAACTTATTCACAGAGGCCCAGATGGTAAAGGAGTTTGGATCAATGAAGAACAAAATATAGGCCTTGGGCATACTAGGCTATCTATTTTAGATTTATCAAGTTTGGGAAGTCAGCCTATGCGATCTTCATCTTTTAGATATGTAATTACCTTTAATGGAGAAATATATAATTTTTTGGAATTGAAAATTCGTCATAATATATCTTGTAAAGGTAATTCAGATACAGAAGTTTTAATAGAATTAATTGAAAAATATGGAGTAGAAGAAACCTTGAAACTCATTGATGGTATGTTTTCTTTTGCGATATGGGACAAAAGCAAGAATAAACTTACTATCTCTAGAGATCGCCTCGGAGAAAAGCCTCTCTATTACGGATGGATAGGTAAGAAATTTGTTTTTTTCTCTGATTTAGAACCTTTTTATGAATTTTCAGATTGGTCAAAAGAAATAGACAAAGAGGCATTATTTTTTTACCAATCAGATGGATATATTCCTGCTCCCAAATCGATATTTAAAGATATTAAAAAATTAAAACCAGGTCATTATTTAGAATTAAATTTAAATCAACTAGATAAAAAAATTACTTCAGAAAAAAAATTCTGGGATTTAGAAGATATTTTCTTCAAACAAGAAGAAAATATGACTCTTGACGAAAGCAAATTCCAATTTGAAGATTTGCTAAATAAATCTGTAAAGCAAAGAATGATTTCAGATGTTCCTATAGGGGCTTTTCTTTCAGGAGGGACGGACTCTTCTTTGATAGTTTCTCTAATGCAAAAAAATAGCATAAAACCTATAAACACATTTACCATAGGCACGAAAAACAAAAAATTTAATGAAGCAGATCAAGCTAGAAATATATCTAAGCTCTTAAATACCAATCATTCTGAACTTTATATTGATGAAAAAGAAATAATAAAATTATCATCAATTGTTTTTAATACGTACGGTGAACCATTCGCCGATTCTTCTCAAATTCCTACCTATTTAGTTTCAAAATTAGCAAGCGAATCAGTAAAGGTTGTACTAAGTGGCGATGCTGGTGATGAATTATTTGGAGGATATAAAAGATATATAGCTGCAAAAGATATTTGGCTAATAAATAAGTTTTTACCTAAGCCGATAAGAAATTATTTATCTATATTTCTTCGAAATGATACCTCAAAAAATTATTTAAATTCCTTATTAAATACTAGAGTTATTAGTAAATACTCGAATGCTTCCAATAAAATGAATAAAATTGATAGGTTTATAAAATTATTAACTGAAGATAATTTTGAAAATTTTTATAGGCTTTTAGCAAGTACAAGTATGGGAGAAAATTATTTAAACTATGATTTTCAAATGGACTTTACAAAAAAAAGAAATACTGGTTCTGTTTTAAAAGAGGCCTTATTTTTTGATTTAAAATATTATCTCCCTGATGATATTTTAACAAAAGTAGATAGAGCAAGTATGCAACATTCTCTTGAAGTTAGATCTCCATTTCTGAGTAAAGAATTGGTGGAATGGTCTGCTTCTATTCCTTTAAAATACAAAATTTCCCGAGGAAAGCAAAAAATTATTCCCAAAAAAGCACTAGAAAAATATCTCAATAAGGAAATTATTTATAAAGAAAAAAAAGGCTTTGCGGTGCCTATCTCAGACTGGCTAAATGGGCCTTTAAAGGAAATGACAGATGATATTTTAAATTCAAAATCTTTCTTAGAGTCAGAATCTTGGAACACAAAAAAAGTTATAGAAAGTTGGGAAAATCATAAAAAAGAAATATCTGACAATGGCAGATTAATTTGGTCCATATTGAATTTTGAAAAATGGAATGATAAGAGAAAATCGAATTTTCAATGAGTGACGAAATCCTTGTTAGCGTTGTAATGAGTTTATTCAACCCAGATAAACCTTTATTAAAGAAATCAATTGAATCACTTTCAAATCAATCATATACAAATATTGAAATAATTATTATCGATGACGGCATGAATGCAGAAGATATTTTTTTTTTAAAAAGCCTCATAGAAGGAAAAGAAAATTTTTTTGTTTATAAAAATATAAAAAATATTGGATTAACAAAAAGTCTTAATATAGCAATTTCAAAATCAAATGGTGAGTTAATTGCAAGAAATGATGCTGATGATATTTCAGATAAAAATAGAATTGAAAAACAAGTAAATTATTTTAAAAAAAATAAAGAAGTTGGGGTTTTAGGAACTTGGTATTCTGTTATTAGTGACAATGATAATGAAAGGGAATACGAATATCGTTACTCAAATGATCATAATATTCTCCTTGAGATGTTATTCGAAAGAAATCCATTTTGCCACTCTTCAGTTATGATCAAAAAAGACATTTTGAAAAAACTTGGAGGCTACAATCCAAAATATAAAGTGTCTCAAGATTTAGATTTATGGTTTAGGATCTCAAAAAATTATAGTTTAAATATTTTGCAAGAAAATTTAGTGGAAAGATATTTGAGTAAAAAATCTATATCTATGAGTTCTAAAAGGTGGATGCAATTATTCAATTCTTTATTTATTAGATTGAACTATGTTTCCATTTCCGAAAAAACTATTGTCTCTATTTACAAAATATTTAAAACTTTTTTTAAAGGAGTAATTTTGAATATATCACCATCTTTAACTCATAAGCTTAAAAAGCTTTATAGAATTTATCTTAAGACAGATCGTTAAATATCTTCTTAAAAGAAACAAGCATTTGCTCATTAGAATAATTACTTTTGATCTGTTTTCTATTATTTTTTTTAATCTGAGAAATACTTGCTTTATAAATAAAAGATAAATCTATAATTTTTTTTGCTAAGTTCGTTATTTTAGACTCTTGAGTTCCGTCAGATATTATAAAGTTTTCGTTATTAATTAGTTTTTTGCTATTTCCAACATCCGTAGAAACTGCAATACACTCACAAGACATAGATTCGGCTATAGCATTTGATGAAGATTCAGAATAAGAGGATAAAACTAATAGGTCCATTACAGAATAATAGAAGGGCATATTTCTTTTATAGCCAAGAAAAAAAACTCTTTTTTCATACTTTTCTTTGCCAGAAAGAAATTGATCAAAAAAATTTTTTTTTAAATTTTTTGTATCAGCTCCACAAATAATACAAATAATTTTAGGATTTTTTTCTAGAGCTTTTACCAAAGAGGCTAAAAATAAATCATAGTTTTTAATAGGATGATTTCTCGCAGAAATACCAATAATAAAACTTTCAGGGGAAATGTTATGAGCATCGCAAAAATCCCTTCTTGCATTATTAAAATGTTTAAACTTATTTGTATCTATCCCATTTTCAATAATGATGTTGTTGGCATTTATAATGCCTATATCGCAATGTTCATTTTTTGAATTTGACGAATTATATATAATCGTAGAAATTCTTTTGGAGAAAATTTTTAAAAATTTAATGATAATCTTTCTATGAAATGGAGAGTATTTAAGGGCTTTGGTAGAAGATCTAATATTCCATATAATTTTAGATTTCTCTTTTTGAATTAGTTTTATTAATAAACTAAAAAAATTTCCGTGATACAGCCAGCCTACAATCAAATTAAAAGATGAATTTTTATAACTCTTATATAGAAAACCAAAACTAGAAACTAAAGAACTGATGTCAGATATATTAAGATTTAAGATTTTCACACCTTCTTCTTCAAAAAGTTTTAGAAGTTCAATATCGGAATAAGAAATTACTAAGATTTCATGATGAAAATCACCTTTAGTATTTTTTATTAAATCAAGTAATTTAAGCTCAGTCCCTCCAGGAGAAAGTCTTGCGATGATATGTAAAATTTTTTTCAATTAATTAAGTAAGTTTTTTATAAATTTTTCTTGCCTTATTTAAATGATACTCATCATCTATTTCTGACCATAACAATTTTTTTAAATGAAGGCATTTAATTTTATTTTTTTTTGCACACTCAACGAAAGCATCTTCTTCATATGATAGCTTTCTTCTATCTGATGACTTATTAAAAAAATTCATAATTTCTTTAAAAAAGTCTAAAGAAATTTTACTTATTCCAACAAATTCACCAGTATAAGAGCCTTCTAATTTACTTAAGTCTTTTGACATATTTATTAAATTTCCATTTTTAGATTTAACAAATACTTCATCTCCATTAAAAGTTTTGCCAGACAGGATAATTAAATTTTCTTCTTTGTTTTTTATGATTTCTAAAATTGCCTTAGATTCATAAACTAAGTCAGATTCTAATAAAAGGAAGTCTTCTTTAATTAAATTTTTAATTTTTGAAAGAGAAAACAGGGTATTGGTACTTTTATAATCGGCATTTCTAATCAAAATTACGTTTGGAAAATTTTCTTTAAAAAAATCTACATAAATTTTATATTTGTAACCAATAACAACATATATTTTTTTTATACCTGCTTTACTCAACTTTTCAATGGACTCTTGAATGATGGGTTTAGTTCCGATTTTAAGAAGTCCTTTCGGTTTATTATTGTTGAGATCTCCAAGGCGCGAGCCCATTCCAGCCGCTAATATTACAGCAGTATTGATAGCCTTCTTTGGGTTATTCATTTAAAATTTTTTTATAGATTATGCTGCATACCAAGTATTTACTCAAAGAAAATTGGAATCCTCAGTTTTTAAGTGACTGTAATGAAGATGAGTTCAATCTTTTTTTGAATGAAATAAATAAAGATAAAAAAAATTTAAGTTTAAGAAAAAATATGGCTTTTCATGAATGTTATGAAGCAATTTTAGAAATTAATTGTCCCGTTTTTGTTACCGGAGGAAGCTTGTTAGGAATAATTAGAGATAATGAGCTAATAGAATGGGATGATGATATTGATATGGATATGATGCAAGAAGACTTTTCAAATTGGAAAATTAAGTTAAAAGAAACATTTATAGAAAAAGGATTTGTTGTAAGACTTAAAGACAGTGAGTACTACCCAAAAATGAGAATCTTCGCTCATGGCATAAAAGTTTCAATAGATGCATTATTTTTAAAAAATGATAAAAGAGTTAGACCAGCTTATAATTATCTAGATATCTTTTTTAGAAATAGTGAGCTCTATTCTTATAAAGGATTAGATCTTTTGGTACCAGGACCTCCAAAAGAGTTTTTAAAATATGTGTATGGTAAAAATTGGAAGATACCAATTAAAAGTAATAATGATGTTGAATATATGTCATCGAAAGTTTTGAATAGAAGCTTTGTGAGATTTTTTTTAAAAAAAACTTACTTTCAATTTAAAAATTTTTTTTTCAATAGGCCAGACTAATTTTAATAATTATTTTCAATAATTTCTAAATTTCCCTTATTTATTTTTACAGTTTTATTACATCGTGAAATTGCTTTATCCCTGTGAGATACAACTATAATTGTTTCATTCTGAAAAGAGTTAAAAATTTCATCCATTATTTTTTGTTCATTTCCTGAGTCTAAAGCTGAAGTTGGTTCATCTAATATTAAAATCTCAGGATCGCCATATGCCAATCTAGCCATCATCAAGCGTTGTTTTTGACCTCCGCTAAGAGTATTCCCTAACTCTCCTATAGCGTTATCTTTTTCTATTTTAAAGAAAGGGTCCTCATCTAGGTAGGATAGCTTTACTGATTTATTAATTTTTTCAATATCTTTCTTTCTTCCAAAATAAATATTTTCAAAAACAGTTGAATTTAAAAGGTAATTATCCTGTGGAAGGTAGCCTATTTTTGACCTCCAACTTTTTATACCTTTTTGATTAAGTTCTCTATCATCGATAAAAATAGAACCACTGTCTGGCTTTACTAAGCCCATAAAAACATCTAAAAAAGTAGTTTTTCCAGATCCGCTTGGGCCTATCAAAGCGATTTTATCTCCCTTACTGATTTTAAAATTTATATTTTTTAAAATCATATCTGAACCATATGAAACGGAAATATTTTTAAAGTTTATTTCTTTTTTAAAGTTTAAAGACTCATTTACAAGATTTTCTGTTTTTCCCTTAAATTCTCTAAGTATTAAAGTTGATGCTCTTTTATTGTATCTCAACTGATTATACGAACTAATAAGCCTGTTCAAAGAAGGTAATAATCTATAAAAAGATATAGCCAAAGTAGATATAATGGGTATCCAGCTTGAAGTAGAAGAACTGGATGAGTTAAGAATCAAAATTGCGGTCATAATAAAAATAACTGCTAGAATTTCTATAAAATATTTAGGAATCTCTCCAAGAACGCTATGTGATATTTGGTTTTTGGTAAAATCTTTTAAATGAATTAACAATTTTTCGTTAAATAATTCCATCGCAGACAAAATTTTTATTCCCTTAAAAATATTCATTGACTCTGTAACTACATCATATATTTTCAGTTGAGCGTCAGCTCTTTTCTTGCCTATCTCTGATAAAGCTCTGGTGATGGGAATTGTGAAAAGGCTTATAAAAATTAGAATTAATATAGAGAAAGATGTGATTTGCCAGTTTATGAACATTAAAGTTGAAAAAATTAAAAATATTAAAATTAATTCAGTCACTAATGTTATTAGATCTGTAATACTGTTACTGACATATAAGGTTTCATTTACCAGTATTTCTGAAGCTGACGATGTTTTTTTTCTCTTAAATTCAAGGTATTCTAAATTTAAGTAATGTTGAAAAAGTCTATAAGTTAAGTCTAAGTGAAAATATCTAGTAAATATCATCTTGAGCGCTGTCAAAGAAATTGCAAAAACTCCCCTCAATAAGAACAACATAATTACGCAAATACCTAAAAATTGAATAAACGAACTATCTTTTTTAAAATCAAAAAAATCATAGACATAAAAAAGATATTCATTTTTTCTAATTATTTCTGGTTCAGAGATCACTGTTAAAAAAGGAAATATAGAAAATATTCCTATTAATTCTAGACATGCAACTATTACCGCCAAAACTAAAAGAAGATAAAAATTTACTTTTTGCTTTGCATTTAAAAGTTTAAAAGTAAATTTAATCATCAATATAATTTTCTTTATAAATTGCTTCAGCAATAAGTAAATCTGTTTCTGTATCTATATCAAATGTCTCCATTTCAGGAATGATTTCAGCGAATGCGTTGGGTCCGATAACAAGGCCCTCTTCCATTAACAGTTTTTTTTCCGTTACATAAACAACTCCATTCTGTTTGAAAAGCTCTGGAAAATCTTGACGAGCAACTAATTTAATAACAGGGTTTTCTTTATGTTTGAAAGGTGTGGCATATGGATAAATTTTATTTTCCTTGTCGACAGACATCATCCATTCTGGTCTAAATCCTTCTATATTATTAACAGTGACTACTGAATCTGCACTGGATGTATTTATAAATCTGTTAACGCATCTCTTAATTGTTTCGTGGGATCTGAAAGGGGAGGTAGGTTGAAGAAGGACGACGGCTTCTATTTCAATTTTTTCGTTATTCTCTAAATATTTTATAGCATGTTGAAGAACTAGCTCTGTTTCTACATCTTCTGATATTTCTGGAGGCCTCGTGAATGGAACTTCGGCTCCAAATTTTAAAGAGGCTTTTGCTATTTCTTCATGATCAGTTGAAACTATGACTCTATCCAACACTCCAGAATTTAATGCTGCTTCAATAGTATGAGCGATAAGAGGCTTATTTCCTAAATTTCTTATATTTTTAAGTGGAACGCCAACGGATCCGCCTCTGGCAGGAATAAGACCTATAATTTGTCCTTTTTTCATTTATCTTCCAATATTTATTGATATATCTTCTATATTGCATTCTCTAAGCTCGTTAAGATTTTGCATAACCTTTTTAAAAGCTTCTATTATGTAGTCCATTTCTTTAAAACCATTAGGATAACCCAAACATAAAAACCCAATAAACTCTTCTTTAATGAGTTTTTCGGCTGTAGGGAAAAGAGAATTATCGTAATTTAAGTTCTTTCCTTTTTCAGTTAGATTCCAAGGGTAGTGCTCTTTACCAAACCCAATTTTATTTTGAAATGTTGGATGTTCAGATAACATGCGTCCATACGCCGTAAAAACAGGTATACCTTCAGACATTAGAGCTTTTGCTAAAACAACTCTAGGAATCATAGATTTTTCTGCATCCCACCTAAAGCCCGCTGTATAAGCAAAATAAGAATCGGCATGAGTAATTTTTTGAGGAATCAAAAATTCTGAACACTGCTCATTTAGACCTTTAACTAAATATCTATAATTATTTTCACGGATAAAATTTATTTTTTTTACTTTTTTTAGTTGTTCACATCCAATCGCTGCTTGAAGCTCTGTTAATCTGAAATTAAAGCCTATTATGTTGACTAATTCTTCGATTGAATTCTCACTATTCAATATAGCTTCACCATGATTTCTAATAAGCCTTGATTTAACTGCGTAATTTTCGTTATTTGTAACAATTATTCCGCCTTCACCAGTCATAAAATTCTTTGGTTCATTAAATGAAAAAACTCCAATATCACCAAATGTTCCTAAGTATTTGCCTTCGTACATCGTCACAGGAGCTTGAGCTGCATCTTCTATGACAGGAATATTATTTTCTTTTGCAATCTCAATTATTTCTTTTAAATTTCCGGCATTCCCACACCAGTGTACGGGAATAATACATGATACATTTTTGATATCTTTCTTTAAGTTTTCAGGATTCAAGCAGAAAGTATCCTTATCTATATCTGAAAATTTTGGAACACAATTTGCAGCTAAGATAGCTCCTACAGTACCTGTAAAAGAAAAGGGAGTAGTTAATATTATGCTGCCTGGTTCTAAGTCTAAGCTTAATATTGCAGTCGTAATTCCTGAAGTAGCAGAATTTACAGAAATAGAATATTTTGAATCGATCAAATTAGACCATCTGCCTTCAAATTCTCTTACTTTCTCTCCACCTAGGAAAGAAGCTTTGGATCCTTTTCTAAATAAATCTTTGCTAGGTTTATTAAGATCTTCATATGTTCCATCAATAGGCGAACCTACAAACTTTGAAAATCTTTTTTCTTTAAAGAGTTTTTTTACAATCTTTAGCTCATCTTTTGATACAAAAGGTTCAGATTTAAGATCTTTACTTTTATTAATTGGAGTTCCCCCAAATAAGGCCAATTTATTTTTATTAGATCTTGCAAAAACTGCCATTTTTTAAACTTGATTTATTAATAGCCCTTATTAGTTTGTGAACATCTAAAGCATTTTTTCCTGAGCTTTTAGGTAAAGACTTTCCAAATTCACAGTTTATTATATCTGTAATGGCATCGAGCATTCTTTCATTATCTTTTATATTAATTTTTTTTTCAGAAAGCCCCAAATAACCAGTTCCACTGAAGTCTGTTTTCTTAAAAGTATAAAATTTAAGATATTTACCATCGTTCTTTATTACAATTCTTCCTTCTTGAAATATAAGATCGATCTCAAACATATAATGATTTGGAGTTTTACTTTTAGCTACTAAATGACAAGTGACACCATTTGAAAATTTAATAAATGCATTTGCTCCAGGATCTTCTTCACCATGAACTTTTCTTATGAAATCTTCTTGGATATATCCCGATACCTTTTCTGCACTACCTCCATAAAAAAGGATTAAATCCATTAAATGCGATGAGCTTGTATACATTGCCGTTGTTCCATATGCATTAATGGAAATAAGGTTTCCTAAGCTCTTTGACTCTATCTTATCTTTAATCCAAAGATATTTTTTATCCCACCTTCTCATATAATTTGTAGCTAATATAATTTTAGATTCTTTACATAGGGATATTATTTCTTGGGCTTCTTTTGTATTTGTTCCAAGAGGCTTTTCGCAAAATATATATTTAATTCCTCTAAATTTAGATAATTTTTTTACTAAATCTAAGTGTGTATTTGTTGGCGAACAAATGCTAATAAATTCGGGCTTAATTTCATTAAGACATTCTTCTAAATCTGAAGAAAACAAAACTTTATCTTTAAATTTTTTCTTTATACGAAATCCTTTTGAATGATCAGAATCTATGGCTCCACATAAATCAAGGTTTTTATGTTTATTAATTGCCTTACAGTGTGTCCATATTATTTTTCTTTTTGGATCCAGATCTAAATCAAAACCACTTTGCCCAAGACCTATTACCAATGATTTAATTTTTTTCATTTCAAAATTTAAGGATATTGTTCAAACCAAAATTATTTTTTTCTAGATCGTAAAGATCTTTTACTAAATCTGTATCAAGTTTCTTTGAATTTAAGTCTTTTAAAATATCTTTTACATGATCAGGAGACTTGACTCCAAATATCACTTTATCAATTTTCTTATTCTCAAGAAGAAATTTTCTTGAGAGAGAGGCCAATGTGCAGTTTCCTTTAATTTCTTTAATTTTTTCTACTTGCTTAACTAAAGATTCAAGTTTTTCTCCAAATAACCACTCACTTCTATGATCTTCAGCTGAAAATTTTGAGTTCTTGGAAATTTTTCCAGATAAAATTCCTGAAGCAAGAGGGGATCTCGCATAGCTTTTTTTATATTTATATTTATATTTTTTTAAATCATCTAGAAACAGAAGATTACAATCAAATTGAATTTCATCAAAGGCAGGAAGACATTCGTAAGAAAAATTTTTAGCAACACTTATTCCAGAATAATTAATAAGATTTTCTCTTTTTAATTCAGTCATTAGACGTTCTATTTCATTAAAATCTTTTATTTCAGATCGAGGGTTATGTAAGAAAAGAGAATTTACCTTACTAAGCTTCATGTTTTCTAAAGAAGTTTCTAAGCTTTCTCTTAAAGCAGAAACTGAAAATTTTTTTTCTCCTTCTCTAGTGCTTCCAAACTTTGTATTAATTAATAATTTAGTATTTCCTTGAAATATTTCTCCTATTTTATCTTCAACAAATCCTTTTCCATAATTTGGAGCTAAATCAAAAGAATTTATTCCAGAGGAAAGACAAAAATTTATTGTCTCTTCTAAGTCTTTAGTTAAAATTTTTCCAAAATCACCACTAAGTGGCCAAAGTCCAATTACAACTTTCTCTTTCATTTTATGTATTAACTGAAGGGATATAATTTTTACTAATATTACTTGGTAATCCGTAATTCTTTTTCTCTTGATTTATATTTTCCAAACCATATTTAATGAAATAATTAAACTTTTCTTTATAAAATTCAAGCGTCTTAGGATCTAACATAGAATCTTTACTTAAAGTTCTTAATTGGCCATCAACTTCGAATTCATAATCATCAAAATATCCCATTTCTTTAGATTTTATTTGCTGCGCTGTGCCAATATAGGGCGAGTAAAAAGCCACAGTTGCATTATCTGGATCTAAGAGCCTATTAAATTCGATGGTAGACAAAATTGAATCTTCATTCTGTTCTGGAAGGCCAATTATGTTGTAGCTAGTTCTTTTGATATTGGCTTTTTTTAAAAGCTCAAATGCTTTAACTATTTTATTTGTTGAGGCGAATCTTCCTAATTTATCCTCTCTAAATTCATCTCCAGACAATTCTACACCCATTCCAATCCCATCAACTTTTAGTTTTTTTAGTAGCTCTATTGATTTTTCATTTATTCCTTCTGGTCTAGTCTCAATATAAAGTTTTATTTTTAAATTACTTGATTGAATTAAGTTTCCTAATTCACTTAAAACCTTTCTATCTATAGTCAAAAAATTAGTATCCTGACATCTAAATAATTCAATATTTAATTCTTCATGGAGATATTTTATTTCTGAAAATATTTTCTCTGCTGACTTATTTCTCAAATACTCATTAGCTCTTAAAATCGAACCTCTTTTCGATACATCGCTAAATCCGTAATATCTTTGTATGACAGTCTCAACACAATATTCACAAGCATATATACATCCTCTAGACATTTCATAATCTACTGCCCTAAGAACTTTTCCGTTGTATGGTCTATAAAAAACTTTATCTTCAAATAATGAGTAATCATAAAAGCCCAAGTCGTCTAAATTATTAATAATTTCTTGAGGTTCATTTTGAATAAATTCTCCTTTCTGCGTTTTGAAAGAAATTCCTTTTGTTGTATAAAGTTTTTTACTATTCATTGAAGAAGCTAGCTCGGATAAAACTTTTTCAGATTCTCCGCTAATTATTATGTCAATTTTTTCCATAAGATTGCTTACGTAACTGGGATTTGATGTAGCTTGTAATCCTCCCGTTATCAACATGGCGGTTGTTCTCATCTTCGAAATTAATTCATATCCATACTGAATATTTACATATTCTCCTTCTCCATGAATATGAGAAGATATTGCAGACCAAAAAATTATATCTGGCTCAAATGAATCAATTTTTATTTGAAGTGATTTAACAATATCTTCTTCTGAATACGAAATATAATTTAAATAATCTGTTTCTTTGTATTGTAAATTTTTTGTATTGTAAGAGGTTTCATCGACCGTCCAACTTTTAAAGAAAGTACAATCAAAAAGATCTACAGAATGACCGGCTTTTTTTAATTTTGCTGAGTGAGAAGCTATCCAAATTGAAGTAATTCCTCGCCCCCACTTGTTTGGATTCACTAAAAGAACTTTTGCCATTATTTTTTATTTATGTGATCAAAGAACTCACGAATAACGCCTTCACCGCCAGATGACTTTAAAATTAAATTAGATATTTGTTTGATTTCCTTGGCTGCATCCGCTGGACAAATTGCCATTCCAACTAATTTCATTACCTCAAGATCATTTAGATCATTTCCTATGAAGCAGCAGTCTTCAAGATCTATTTTTAATTTTTTTGTAATTTCCTTAGCTTTACTTGCTTTATCTTTCAGATTACTGAAGCAGCCAATTTTAAGTTTATTCGCTCTTTTTTTTACAATTCTATTTTTTTCAGTACTTAATATAATTTGTTTTATTCCTAAATTAGAAATTAGACTAACACCAAGACCATCTGATCTGTTGATTTTTACCGATTCGTCACCATTTTCGCTCAAATAGGCTTTATTATCAGTCATGACGCCATCAAAATCATAAAATACTAGTTTAATGTTCATTTGAGCAATCATTATAATACCTGGCCGACTTTTAATATATTAGAATGTAAAAGTAGAAAGTTAAATATGCAACGAATAAATTAAGCTTTTCTAAGTTGTCTTTATAAAAAACGTAACATGCCAAACTGTCCAAGTTGCTCATCAAGTAGGCTTAAAATATTAAGGCTTTTTAAAAAATTAGATAAATTTGCTATTTACCATTGCCAAAACTGTGATTTATGTTTTAAGAAGGATATTAACAAAGACAATGCTTTTGATATTAAAAAAGGTGATTATTATTTAAAAAAACTTACTGGAAATAAAGTTAATGCAAGGTACAAAAGGCATTTTTTAAGGAGAAGCAAAGATCATCTAAAATATATTGAAAAATTTATTAGTGAAAATTTTATTAAATCTGTTTTAGACATCGGATGCGGTGCAGGAATTTTTCTATCTTTTTTAAAGACAAAAGGATGGAAAGTTGAAGGCCTTGAACCAGACCCATTTATGTTTGATTATGCAAAAAATTCATTAGATCTTAATGTAAGTAATTTGTATTTAGAAGATTGGAAATCTGAAGAAAAATATGGATTAGTATACATGTCACATATTCTTGACGATTTACCAAATATTAAAAAAACTCTAAAAAAAATTAATAAAAGAATGGATGCTAATGGATTATTATTTGTTGAGGTGCCAAATCTCTCAATAAAATTTAGGATAAATTTTGAAAAAGAAGCGGAACTAAAAGTAGCAGAATATTTTTTTTCTGAGAAATCTCTTAAATATCTCTTAGAAAATAATGGGTTTAATATAATTGATATTAAAACTTTTAGGCTGGTTCACCTAAACACAACTTTCCAAAAAATAATAAGTCCTTTATTTTATATTATGAAATTTCAACCAAGAAAATTCAGGCCATATTTAAGAGTTATTGCAAAAAAAAATGAGTAATACCTTTTCTTATATTAAATATCTTTCATATCAATATATTGAATCTACAGCGACAAGAGATGATGAAATAGAATTGGCTCTTCATCAAGAAGTCATGGATAGTTTTTTAAAACTAAGAGAATTTATACCATCTCATCTTCAAAAGAATGATGTAGAAAATATTATTCTTTCTAAGGGAATGGTCTACAACACTGGAATAGACAAATCCGTAAGGCAATACTTTTATTTAAATAAAGCAATAAATAGATTTTCTCGAAATAAAAAATTTTCTAATGCAGTATCTTCAAAAATAATTGATTTAAAAGATAAAAAACTGAAAGATTCAATGATTAATAAAAAATTTGAAGAAGGAGTAGATCTTTTTTCCAACAAAGAAAATAAAGAAAAAACCCGCGAAAATAGTACTCTTTTTTTCGCATCTCAAGATAGTCACTTGAAAGTATTTAAATCTTATTTTGAAAAAACAGAATTGGATTCTATTTGCATGTTAATTCCAAAAAAATTAAGTAAAAACTTCCTTGGTTTAAAAAAGGAAATAAACTTAGTTTTTTTAGAGGATTTTATCGATACTGACTTAAAGAATTCTTTCAAACGAAATATAGAAGAATTTGAGTCTATCTTTCATAAAAATGAAAGTGAAATAAGAAAAATATTTTCTTTTTTAGGAAAAGAAATTTATGAACAACACAGATTTGGATTATTAAGTACTTTTAAACATCTTATGCCCCAAAGTTTGCTTTTTATAGAGGCATCCAAAAAAGCTATTATTGAAATAAATCCAAAAAAAATAATTGGATCTAGAACTAGGCGTCTCTTTGACAGGGCGGTTTTTCAAAATGGACAAAAGCAAGGAATTGATACTTTTATTTTATTCCATAGCACTCCTGGAATGGATTACAGAGAACTATGGACAAGTGGAATTTATAATAATATTGACTATGTCCTTGGATGGGGAGATTCACATAAGAACCTTTTTGAAAAATGGGAACCTAATTTTAAAGGAAAATTTATAAAAGTTGGTAGTCCTCTTTTTTCTATGCCACCCAAAAAAAGATCTATAAAAAATATTAAGAATATTATTTATGCATCCACTAGAAATGACCACTTGGTTATCGAAACTTTAAAAAAATTTAAAGCAATAAACCCAAACATATCAATAACAATAAAAATTCGCCCTGGTCAAAAAATTCCATCCACCCTAGACAGAGATATTTTTAAAATCGAATCTGGAGATTTTCCTATTGAAGATATTTTAGAAAAATTTGATATATTCATTACTACATATTCTGGTTCACACATTGCTGCAATGTCACAAGGCATTCCGGTTATATTTGCACCTTTCTATTTTGAGTTTTCTAATGACTTAAACGCTTTATATAAAATAAATAAAGATACTATGTCTTATGCATATACAGAAAAACCTAAAGAGCTTATAAAGGTTATTAACGAATTAATGACTTCTAATATTTATAGGGAGAAAATGATCGCTCAACAAAGAGATTATCTTGGAAAATTATTGGAAAGTGTTAGTAACGAAGAATCGATACAAAAAATAGACCGAATACTTAAGCAGTAAGTAAATAATGAGTTATAAAAAATCAATTTTTATATATCCTAAAAAATATGAAGAAATATTAGCTTACATATCAATTTTTTTAATTTCTTTAAATAATACGGTTACTTATAAACAAATATTAGGAATTTCTATAGATAGATTTTTGGAAATTATACTTTTCTTTTTAATCTTTCCTTTCTTCAAGGAGTATTTTTTCAAATATAGAGCTTTCCTATATTTTTTTCTTACAGTTTTAATTTTATGTTTTTTTAAATTATTAATCCTTTTTTTCGATGATTCCAATCTTAGTGGAGATTTTGAGAGTGCAGCTAGAGACTTAGTAAGAGTTTTTTTCTTTTTCATAATATTTTGCTTAGCTTTCTACGCAATTAAAATTTTAGACTTAATGGCAATAAAAGCTTATCTAATCTTTACAGCTCCATACTTTCTTCTTGCTTTCATGCAAAGTCCAATTACACCATTTAATGAATTTAGTTTTCAAATATGGAGCTTATTTTATGAAAGTCAGCTTTTAGTAGAAAATTGGTATGCTGAATTTCTTTACAGGGATTACAATAGGTTTCATTTTCTTGTAAGAGTAATCGGCCCTTATGGTTCCCCAACCGCACTTTGTTATGCATTGATACCACCAATTATTTTTAGTGCATTTTTGTATCTTCAAGAAAAAAAAATTAAATATTATGTGTGGTTTATTTTTCTATCCTCTGTTGCTTTTTTAACTTTAACTAGGTCTCTGTTATTGGGAACTGTTTTAATGATTTTGTATTTAGCTTTTATGCAGATATACCTAAGAAGAGATAGATGGGTTGTTATATCTCAATCAATAATAGTTTTGGCCACAATTCCATTTTTACTTACTGAGTTTTCTGAATTAGCAGATTTTGGGAGGTTAGTTGATTTAACCGATGTATTTTCTGGTGGCAGTTCTAGAATAATTGCTTGGACTAGTGGATTTATCGCTTTGATAGAAAATCCATTTTATTTTTCCGCTGAAAATAACTACTTGCCTTTATTTAATGAAGCGTGTGTAAGAAGTAAAAATTGTTCCGATGTAATTTCTTTGCATAACGGTTTTTTAAGAATAGGAAGAGACTTTTCAATTTTTGGATTGGCTTTAACTTTAATTTTGTTTTCTCACTTAATTTATTGCTCTTTAAATCAAAGAATTTTCTTTAAAAGTTTTTATATATTTTCTTTTTTAATATTTTTTATCCATACTTTTTTTCATAACAATACTATTTTTATATCTGAATATACGATTTTAATCTTTTTTGCCTTTACCTATATTTTTACTTACTCAAAAAAGATTTCTTTGACAGAAAGTATCGTTCATAATTAAGACATGTCTGAAGCAGAAGAAGTCAGGTTTAGAGACCTTTTTGTTTTTTATTTGCAAAAGAAAATCTCTTTCATATCTTATCCTTTGATAGTGGCTATTATTGCAGCTTTGTATTCCTATACGATAACGCCAATTTATTCGGTGCAAGTTACACTAGTGGCAGTAGAAAAAGAACCTTTCTCTTCCTCATTTGTATCTCAATTAGGAAATACAATTCCTGGTTTTTCAGTTGCTCAAGAAGCGACAAATTTAGGGACGAAATTAGCTCAAATGGAATCCAGAGTTTTTGCCGAAAGAATTATAAAAAAATATAAGTTATTACCTCTTCTTTATCCTAAATTATGGGATGAAGATAAAAATAACTGGAAAAAAGCTGATGAAGTGCCATCTCCATATTATATTCAAAAACGTTTCAGAGAGTCTTACTCAGTGAAAAGAGACTTAAAATCTGGTCTGGTTTTTTTAAATGTCGATTGGGATGATCCTAAAATTGCTAAGGATTGGGCTGATATGCTTGTGAGTGAAATAGACGAATATTCAAGACAAGAGGATATTTTGGATGGAGAAAAGGGAATAGAATTCTTAAATCAAGAAATTCAGAATACCTCTTCAGCTGCAATTCGTTCTGTTTTAACAGGACTAATTGAAAGAAAAGCTAACAAAATTACTCTTGCTAAAACTTCTACAAGTTATGTTTTTAAAGTTGTAGATCCAGCATTTGAACCAGAATTAAGATCTTGGCCAAGAAGAAGATTTATTACCACTTTAGGTTTTTTTGTCGGGTTAGCAGGAATATTCTCTTATCTGACTTTTTCTTTCTTTAGGCAGAAAGAAATTATATAAGTAACTTCTAATCATGGATCGACTTAAGAAATTTATAATTGCACCAAATAAAACTATTTATGATGCATTAGATGCAATTGATAGAAATGGAGAAGGATTTTTAATAGCTGTTGAAAAAAATAAAATAATAGGAATCCTGACAGATGGAGACCTTAGAAGAGAAATAATAAAAAATACTGATATAGGTCTGCCTATTCAGTCTATTATAAATAGAAATTTTAAATACATATCAGAAGATCAATTATCATTTGACTCACTTGCAAAAATTTTTAATACAAAGGAAATAAATTTTGTTCCGATATTAAAAAAAGATATGACATTCTTAAATGTAATTACCAAAGATGAGTTCCATGCTTCCTTGATGTCAGATGAGTCCTTAAATTACGACGTAAAAAATAATTATGATTTAAGCAATATTGTTCATGAGGTTCATTCAAAACCATGGGGCTTCTACAAAACAACAATTATGACCTCATTTCATCAAGCAAAAATATTATGCATTAATCCAAATCAAGCAATTAGTCTTCAAAGTCATAAATACAGAGAGGAGCATTGGGTAAATGTAAAAGGAGATGGAGAAGTAATCATAGACGACGATAAAAGATCTTTTTCACCAGGAGATTATGTTTTTATCCCTTTAGGAAGCAAGCATAGATTAATAAATACGTCCGATAACGAAAATTTAATTGTAAGTGAAGTGCAATTAGGAGAAAGCTTTGACGAAAATGATATAGTTAGATACGAGGATGATTATGGAAGATAAACCTGAAATGATCCAAAATAAATACAATCCACCTAAATGCGTCGCAGAAGTAGGATGTAATCATAAAGGTGAGATTGATATAGCAATTGAACTAATCAAAGAAGCAAAGAATTCTGGTGCTGATGTAGTAAAATTTCAAAAAAGAAATAATAGAGAACTCCTATCTTCAGAGCAATATGATGCTCCTCATCCAAATCCAGAAAACAGCTATGGTGATTCTTATGGAGAGCATAGAGAATTTTTAGAATTTGATATTAACCAACATAAAACTCTCAAAAACACATGTGAAGAAGAAGGTATTGATTATTCAACCTCTGTTTGGGATTTAACTTCAGCAGAGGAAATGAGCAGTCTAAATCCAGATTTTCTAAAAGTGCCATCAGCATGCAATACAAACTTTGAACTTTTAGAAGTTTTAAATGATAAATTTGATGGCTTTATACATTTATCTTTAGGGATGACTTCTCAAGATGAGGAAAAGAAAATTTTTGATTTTTTTGAGTCAAAAGGAAGTTTGGAGAGATTAATTTTATATAGTTGTACTTCAGGATATCCAGTTTCTCCAGAAGATGTATGCATCCTAGAAATTAATAGATTAATGCAAACTTATGGAAAAAAAATAGAAGCAATTGGTTTCTCTGGTCATCATACTGATACAGCTATAGATTTGACTAGTGTGGTTTTAGGAGCTACTTGGATAGAGAGACACTTCACAAAATCAAAAAACTGGAAAGGAACAGATCACTCTGCTTCTTTAGAACCAAAAGATATGAAAAAGCTTATAAATGATCTCGAGTTGGTCTCCTTGTCTTTGAAATATAAAAATAAAGATATTTTGGATGTTGAAATGTCTCAAAGAGATAAATTGAAATTTAATTCAAAATCCTAAACTTTTTAAATGAAAAATAAATTTAAGGCTTTCAAAAACCTATTAACTTCAAACAATACAGAATTTATTTGCGAGGCTCATAATGGAATAAGCGCAAAAATTGTTGAAGAAGCAGGTTTTAAGGCCATTTGGGGTTCTGGATTAACAATATCTGCTCAATCAGGAGTGAGGGATAATAACGAATTAAGTTGGACGCAAGTTATGGACAATCTAGAATTTATGACAGATACAACAAATGTTCCAATCTTGCTAGATGGAGATACGGGATATGGAAATTTTAATAATTTTCAAAGACTGGTAAAAAAATTAGAACAAATAGAAGTTGCAGCCGTATGTATTGAAGACAAGTTGTTTCCTAAAACAAATAGTTTTATTTCTGGAGAGAAACAAGAATTAGCTGATATTGAAGAGTTTTCTGGAAAAATTTCAGCTGGAAAGGATGCTCAAACCAACGATGATTTTTCAATAATAGCAAGAGTCGAGGCTTTTATTGCTGGCTGGGGTTTAGATGAAGCTTTAAAAAGAGCTAACGCTTATTATAAAGCTGGTGCTGACGGAATTCTTATTCACTCCGCGCTCAATAGACCTGATGAGATTATCGCGTTTAAAAAAGAGTGGGGAGATAAGTGTCCGGTTATTATTGTTCCAACTAAGTATTACTCCACTCCGACAGAAATTTTTGAAAAAAATAATATTTCAGTTGTTATTTGGGCTAACCACATACTCAGATCAGGTATAGATGCAATGCAAAAGACTGCTAAGAAAATCTATCTAGATAAAAATCTGTTGGATATAGAAGATAATATTGCGACAGTTTCTGAAATATTCAGACTTCAAGGAGCCAAAGAATTAGAAGATTCCGAATCCAAATATTTACCTCAGACTTCCAACCAAACTACTGCAGTTATTCTTGCAGCCTCTAGAGGAGAAGAATTAGGTGACTTAACTAAAGAAAAGCCTAAATCTATGATTGAAACTTCTGGTAGACCTATTTTGGGAAGAATAATCGACGCTTATAATTCATCGGGAATTAAATCAATTTCTGTAGTTACTGGATATAAATCAAAAAGATTTAACTTACCTAATGTTTCATATTTTGAAAATAAGAAATTTAAAGACACAGGTGAAGTTTATTCGCTTAATCAAGCTCTCCAAAACATAGATAAAAATCAAGATATTATAATTTCATACGGAGATGTCCTTTTTAAAAAATATATTTCTTTAATGCTTCTTGAGAGTAAAAAAGACTTTACTGTTATAAGTGATACCAATTGGGAAGAAAATTTTCATACTGAAAGAGATTCGGACTTTATTGCTTGTAATTTAAAACATAGTAGAAATTCCCTGGGAGAGGAAATTGAACTTAAAGAAGTGAATTCTAAAATGAAGAAAAATAAGATTAATGCCGAATGGATGGGTTTGATGAAGGTTTCTAAAAATAAAAGAAAAGATCTAGAGATAGCGGTTGAAGATCTACTTAAGCGGTCAAATAAAAAAGCAAATATTCCTGACTTGATGAATTTATTAATTGAAAAAAATTTAAAAATTAATGTTATCTATACGTCTGGTCATTGGATAGATATAGATTCTTTAGATGATTTGATAAAAGCATCCTATTTCTAATGATTAATGCTGAAGATTTCATTGAAGAGGGTTTAAAAAGAAAATTTGACTTTTATACGGGAGTACCTTGTTCGTATTTAAAGCCCTTTATTAATTATGTAATTGATAGCTCTGCGATCGATTATATAGCGGCTGCCAATGAGGGAGATGCTATTGCAATAGGTGCTGGGGCTGCATTATCTGGCAAAAATAGCGTTGTAATGTTTCAAAATTCAGGTTTGGGAAATGCTGTAAATCCAATAACTTCTCTAAATCAAATCTTTAAAATTCCCTCACTGATAATTACAACTTTAAGAGGAGATCCAGAGGGTCCAAGCGACGAACCACAGCATAAATTAATGGGAAAAATTACACCTGAAATCCTAGATCTAATGGAAATAAAATGGGATTTTTTTCCTTCTGAAAAAAGAGATTTACCGATTGTCTTTGACAATGCCTTAAAAGAAATGGATAAAGGAAACTCCTATGCATTGATCATGAAAAAAGGAATAGTATATCCTCATTCTCTAATTTCAAAACCAAAAATAAAGAGTTTGAATACTGAGGAAGATTGTTTTTTTAAAGGAAAAATAGGCAAGAGAAAAGAAGCCTTAGAGATTATTCAAAAAAATTCAAAAGAAAATGATTTGCTTATTGCTACAACCGGATATACAGGCAGAGAATTATTTTCTATTGAAGATAAGCCAAATCAACTTTATACAGTTGGTTCTATGGGATGTGCTAGCAGCTTAGCTTTGGGAATAGCTACAAGCTCAAAAAGTAATAGAGTTATCACTTTAGACGGAGACGGAGCTCTTTTAATGCGAATGGGAGCCTTAGCTACTATTGGCTATTATCGACCAAAAAACTTTTTTCATATTCTTCTTAATAACGAACTTCATGAGTCAACAGGCGGACAATCAACTGTTTCCCATTCTATAGATTTTTGTAAAATAGCTCTTTCCTGTGGCTATGAAAAAGTTGTAAGCGCAAAATCTCTTAAGCATTTAGAAGAAATAATGAAGGAAGATACAAATGAACTAACCTTTTGCTTAGTAAATATAGATTCAGGAATTGAAGATAAGCTTCCGAGGCCAGATATTGTTCCTCAGGAAGTTGCTAAAAGATTTAAAGACTTTATATGTAAAAGCAATAATAAATGAGAAAGATATTATTAAATCCAGGCCCAGTTACTTTGAGTGACAGAGTAAGAAATTCCTTAATGAATGAAGATTTTTGCCATCGGGAAGAAAAATTTGCTTCAATCCTTCTTTCTGTTAAAAGTAAACTACTCGGTATTTACAATTTAGACTCAAGTTTTGATGCAGTTGTTCTATCTGGCTCAGGAACAAGTGCAGTAGAAGCAATGTTATCCAGTTTTATTTCTAATGATGAAAAAGTTCTTGTCGTATCAAATGGTGTTTACGGAGAAAGAATGGCTAAAATGCTTAATTATAGTAAGAAAAATTTTGAAATCATGTCTCATAAATGGCTTGAAGAAACTAATTTTATTGAACTAGAAAGATCTTTAGAAGAGGGAAATTTTTCGAAGCTTTTGTTTGTTCATAACGAAACTACTACTGGCAGACTAAATAATTTAAATAAAGTAATAGAGTTATGTGAAACGTATTCAGTAAGTTTAATTTTGGATGCAGTTTCTTCCTTTGGAGCTGAAGAAATAAAATTTAATTCTTCTGCGCTTATGGCGGTCGCGTCTACAGCAAACAAATGTCTTCACGGAATAACAGGAGCGTCATTTGTTATTTCTAAAAAAGAAAACTTTTCTTTGGGTAAAAAAAATTCACTGAGTTTGTACTTTGATTTATTTTCTTATTTTGAGGCACAAAAAGAGGGGTGGTGTCCTTTTACACCTTCCGTGCATTCTCTTTTTGCATTATCAGAAGCGATTGATGAATTAAATGATTTGGGAGGCTGGAAAGCAAGAAATAACTCATATAAAAATAAATCAAAATTTATAAGAGATGCGCTTTATACAAAAGGAATAAAAACAGTTCTAAGCGAAGAAGAATATTCATCTATGATCTCTTCATTTTTTCTACCGGAAAATCAAACCTATGAGGAGATATATAAAAAATTTGAAGATGATGGGTTCATAATATATGCGGGGCAAGGCGAATTATCAAAAAAAATATTTAGAATTTGTAATATGGGAGATATTAACAAAGACGATATGAAAAGGCTCAAAGTCACAATAAATAAAACTTTTTAATTATGAAGTATTTAGTTACTGGTTCCGCAGGTTTTATAGGCTTTCACGTTACTAAGAAATTAATTGAAAACGGTCACGAGGTTGTTTGCTGTGATAATTTAAATAGTTATTATGATCAAAATTTAAAATTCTCTAGATTAAGTAATTTATTTGACGATGACTTTTTTGACGTTGCTGAAATATCTAAAAAAATTTTGAAATGGAATCAAAGTAATTTAATTTTTAAACAGAATAAAAAAAAATCTTTAACTTTTTATTATTTAGATATTCAGGATAAGAATCATATTGAAAATTTATTTGAATCTCATAATCCAGAAATTGTAATCCATTTAGCTGCACAAGCAGGGGTGAGATATTCTATTACTAACCCAGAAGCTTACATATCTTCAAATCTACTTGGATTTTTCAATATTCTAGAAGCATCTAAAAAATTTAATATTAAGCACCTAGTTTATGCATCGAGTAGTTCTGTCTATGGATCGAATACAAAGCTTCCTTTCTCAGAAACAGATGCAGTCAGTCATCCTTTATCACTTTACGCATCAACAAAAAAATCAAATGAAATGCTTGCACACTCTTATTCAAATATTCATCAACTACCAACAACTGGCTTGAGATTCTTTACAGCATATGGTCCTTGGGGCAGGCCAGATATGTCCCTTTTTTTATTTACTAAAGCAATCTTAAATAATGAAGAAATCAAGGTTTTTAACTTTGGAGAGCATAAAAGAGATTTTACTTATATCGATGATATTGTTGATGGAACGATAAAAGTATCTAATTATATTCCCGAGGCAAATTTTAAATGGGATGGAAAAAGACCAAATCAAGAGAGTTCAAGTTGCCCTTGGAGAGTATTTAACATTGGCAATGGAAATCCAGTTCCATTAATGGATTTTATTTCAAACATTGAAAAAAGACTTAATAAAAAAGCAAAAATTAAATTTTTACCTCTTCAACCAGGAGATGTACCTGAGACGCATGCAGATATATCTCTTTTAACTAAATTAACTGGATACAAACCTAAAACTTCTATTGAAGAAGGAGTAAATAATTTTTTAGATTGGTATGTTGAGCATCATTAAAAAAATAAGTCCTTGGTGGTTAAAAATTTTATCCAAAATAATTTTATCAAGATTTCCTTTATCTTATAATTTTTGGAGCAAGATAAATATTTTTAGACATGGGCAGATGGATAATTCTAATTATGCTTTTCATGTTTTCTCAAGACACGTTCAACAAGATGAAACATCAATTAAAGGAAAAACAATATTAGAAATTGGTCCAGGAGATAGTTTGTCCTCAGGAATAATAGCATTTCACTATGGAGCAAAATCTATTTTAATTAATCCTATTAAATTAATATTTGACCCAATCAAAAATTTTAATAATTTAAAAATATTTCTTCAAAAAAAAGGTTTTAAAATATATGAATCTCCAAAAGATTTAACTGAGCTATGTAATAAACACAATATTCAATACTTTTTTGAAGGACTAAAATCATTAAAAAGCATACCTTCTGACTCGGTGGATATAATTTTTTCAAATGCGGTGTTAGAACATATTTTTAAGGAAGAGTTTGAAGAAACTATTAAAGAATTAAAAAGAGTTTTAAAAAGAGATGGATTTATGTCCCATCAAATAGATTTTAAAGATCATTTAGGAGGCTCATTAAATAATTTAAGATTTAGCGAATCATTATGGGAGTCCTATTTATTTAGAAATTCTGGATTTTATACCAACAGAATAAGGTTTAATAAAATGATAAATATTTTTAAAAACCAAGGTCTCGAAATTCAAATTTTGGATTTAAAAAAATGGGATTCTTTACCTTTGAGTATAAAAAAAATCTCAAAACAATTTATTGAGGAAGACCAAGAAGGTTTGTTTGTTTCAAGTGCAAAAATAAAACTATTATTAAATGAAAAATAGAAAGAAAATTCTATATTTTGTAAGCGAAGATTGGTATTTTGTTTCCCATAGAATTGAACTTGCAAAAGAAGCTAAAAAGAAAGGTTATGAAGTGACTTTGCTAGCTAATATGGACAAAGAAAAAGATTATATTGAGTCTGCAGGAATTAAAACCATACATCTCCCAATACAAAGATCAAAGAAAAATTTAATAAACGATTTTTTTTTACTATTAAAAGCATACAAGATAATAAATAAAGAAAAGCCAAATATACTTCATTGTGTTTCGTTAAAGCCAATTTTATATGGAACAATTTGTTCAAGAGTTTTAGGAAAAATTAAAGTTATTAATACTTTTGCAGGATTGGGTGTTTTGATTAACTATCAGAATAATTCTTTAAAAAGAAAAATAATTAATATTTTCTTAAGATTATTTATAAAATCAAAATCAGTAAAGATAATCGTTCAAAATCAATCAGATAAAAATTTTTTTACAAAAAATAATATTGTTGAGGAAAAAAATATAAATCTTATATTAGGATCTGGAGTAGACATGAGGAAATTCTTTCCCTCAACTGAAATTAGAAAAAGTTTAAACATAATTTTAGTTTCTAGAATGTTATGGTCTAAGGGAGTGGGAGAATTTGTAGAAATTGCAAAGAAATTTAAGAATAATGAATTAGTCTCCTTCACCTTGCTTGGTAAAACAGATGCTAAAAATCCAGATTCTGTTCCAATAGATTTTCTTGAATCTTTGACCTCTTTACCCAATCTAGAATGGAAAGGACATACTGATAATGTAGTTAAAGAATTACATAGATCCGATATTTTTTTCTTACCTACTTCTTATGGTGAGGGAATACCAAAGGCATTGATCGAAGCAGCTGCATGTGGTCTTCCGTTAGTTTCATCTAATAATTCTGGTTGCCTTGAGGTAGTAGAAAATAATCGAAATGGGTATGTAATAAATAAGCAAAATTTAGAGGAATGTTACGATGCAATAAAAAAATTAATAGAATCTAGAGAGCTTAGATTAAAATTTGGTAAATTTTCTCGAAATAAAGTTAAAGAAGATTTTTCTATAGAAAACATAAATAATGAAACTATAAATTTATATAATTTATAACTTAGTTTTATAAAATAATTTAAATACTATTTAAAATTGATTGATAAAGTACATAATTTTAATAAAACTCTTATTACAGGGGGCACAGGATATATAGGATCAAAACTAATAAATTTTTATATAAAAAATAATCATAAATTTGTAGTTTTAACCACTTCAATTGATATTAAAGAAAAAAACTATTTTTACATAAAAGATTTAAATAATATTCCTTTAGAAGCTTTTGAAGGGGTAGATAGAGTTGTACATTTGGCTGGAATTTCAAATGATACTAATAAAACTGACTATGAAACAAAAAAAAAATATACAGATGCTAACGTGAAGTATGTTGAGAATGTTTTAAACTTATCCATTAAAAAACAAATAAGATCCTTTATATTTATTAGTTCTACAAAAGCCGATGACTCAAACTTTAAAAATTTTTCAGATAAAAAAAATCTCTTAAGTATTTACGCATCAACAAAAAGTGAAGCTGAAAAGATAATTAAAAATATTTCTAAAAACGAACCAATAAGGGTCCATATACTAAGACCCTCAATTGTTTATGGTCCTAATGCCAAAGGAAACTTGAGCTTATTTGTAAGCTTATTGAAAAAAGGGTTGAAGCTTAAGTTTTATTTTCTCAAGAATCAAAAATCTTTAGTTCACGTAGATGATGTTATTCGTGCAATAAATTTTTTGAGCATAAACGGACTTGATGGAGAAACTTATAACTTAAGTGGCAATAATTATGAACTGAACCAAATATCTGAAATTATCTCGAAAATTTACAAAAAAAGATTTATTACAATACGAATTCCTAAATTTATTTTAGACTTTGTTTCTCTAATAAGTTTTTCAAAAAAAGGATTTTTTTATAGACTTAAAAGAGATGAAATACATTCTTCAGAAAAAATTAAAAAACTTGGATTTAATTTCTCTAAGAGTTTATATAATATTGATCAATCTGATTTCTCAAAACATGATCATCCGCTTTCAAAGCTAAAAAATTAAATTATGAACCAATTAGCTTTATTCAATAGAACCAATTCATTATTCGAAGAAGATTTAAAAATACTAGATGAAGAATTAAATTCAGTAATTGAAAATTCTAAATTCTTAATCGTTGGAGGAGCCGGCTCGATAGGTCAAGCAGTCTCAACAGAAATTTTTAAAAGAAATCCTAAACTATTATACGTCATAGATATCAGTGAAAATAATTTAGTAGAATTAGTTAGAAGTTTAAGAAGCTCTTATTCTAACCAAAAAACTGATTTTAAAACTTTTGCTATAGACTGTGGCTCTCAGGAATTCGAAGTATTTATGAGTCAAAATTTAAAATTTGATTATGTTTTGAATTTATCTGCATTAAAACATGTAAGAAGTGAAAAAGATCCATACACATTGATGAGATTAATTAGAGTAAACATTTTTAACACTCTGCATGTTCTTAAGTTAACTAAGCACTCTAAATTAAAGAACTTTTTTACTGTTTCAACAGACAAAGCAGCTAATCCAGTGAATTTAATGGGTGCAAGTAAAAAAATTATGGAAAAATTTTTGTTCAGAGAAAGCAAATCACAAAATATTGCTCTTGCTAGATTTGCAAATGTAGCATTTTCTGATGGCTCTTTATTACATGGTTTTAATCAAAGAATCTCAAAAAAACAACCTTTATCGGCTCCAAGCGATATTGAAAGATATTTTATAACTTCAAAAGAGTCAGGAGAATTATGTCTTCTTTCTTCCTTGTTGGGAGATAATAGAGATATTTTTTTTCCGAAATTAAGCGAAAATTTTAAATTATTAAAATTTTCTGAGATAGCAAAAAATTATTTAATTAATTTAGGATACGAACCATATCTTTGTGAGAGTGAAGATCATGCTAAAGAGCTTTCTCAAAGTTTAATAGGTAAGGGTAAATGGCCTTGCCATTTTTTTGAAAGTGATACGACTGGAGAAAAACCGTTTGAAGAATTTTACTCTGAAGAGGAAACTTTAGATTTAAATAAATTCAAAGAGATAGGAATAATTAAAAATAATTTAAATTTTGATCATGATTTATTGAATTCTTTTGAAAATAAAATCTTGAAATTTTTAGATGCTAAAAAATGGAATAAAAAAGAAATAGTTGAAGTCTTTGAAGAAGTGCTTCCAGATTTTAGACATATTGAAAAAAATAAAAATTTAGATCAAAAAATGTAATGATAAGAATTTTAGATATTTTTCTTAGTTTATTTGCTATCCTAATTTTACTTCCTTTTTTTTTAATTTTAATTTTCTGTCTTAAATTTTCTGGAGAAGGAGAGATTTTTTATCTTCAAAAAAGAATCGGAAAACATGGAAAAAGTTTTGATTTATTAAAATTCGCAACTATGCTTAAAGATAGCTCAAACAAAGGAACGGGAGATATTACAGTTAAAAATGACCCTAGAATTCTACCTTTAGGAAAGGTACTTAGAAAAACAAAAATAAACGAACTTCCTCAGCTCTTAAATATCCTGTTTGGAAACATGAGCTTTGTTGGACCTAGACCTTTAGCATTATCAGGATATAAAAATTACCCAGAACATCTAAAGAGTAATTTGGAAGAAATAAAACCAGGGTTATCTGGACTGGCTTCATTAATTCTTAGAAATGAGGAAGAAATTCTTTCTAAATCTACAGATCCTATTGAATTCCATTCAAAAGTTCTTACGCCATTTAAAGCAGAGACGGAAATTTGGTTCTTTAATAAAAAATCTATTTTTAATTACTTCATAATTATTTTTTTAACAATTTGGGTTGTGCTTTTCTCTAAATCTAGAGCCTTGGACTTTTTCTTCAAGAAAAGGCCTGAGATGCCAAAAGATTTAAAAGATATAATATAGAAATAAAAATGACAAAATTAAATAAAGCTGTAATCCCTGTAGCAGGTTTAGGCACAAGAATGCTGCCTGCAACAAAGGCAATTCCTAAAGAAATGCTCCCAGTGGCAGGCAAGCCTATAATTCAGCACATTGTAGAAGAAATTAAAGAAGCAGGATTTAAAGAAATAGCTTTTGTGACTCACTCTAGTAAATATTCTATAGAAAATCACTTTGACAAGAGCTTTGAGTTAGAGGCTGCTTTAGACAAAAGAATAAAAAGATCACTGTTGAAGGAGATTAAAAATATTTCAAAAGTTGGAATTTCTATCCATAGTATCCGACAAGGTGAAGCAAAGGGATTAGGCCATGCTGTTCTTTGTGCTAGAGAATTTGTAGGGGACGATCCTTTTGCAATTATATTGCCCGATATGCTCTTACAAAGTTCAAACAGAAATAAAAACTTAGCTCAGATGAAAAAGGATTTTGAAAAAAATCAAATTTCCTCAATATTATTTGCTAAAGCTCACAAAAAAGATATTTCAAATTATGGAATTGCTAGAATAAAAAAAAATAAAGAATCTTTAGATTTGGGAAAAGTGGAAGCTATCATTGAAAAGCCGTCCTTAAAAAAAGCACCTTCAAAACTTTTTGCCGTAGGCAGGTATATTTTTAAAAGCGAAATCATGGATATTCTTTCTAGAACAAAACCTGATCAAAAAAATGAAATTCAGCTTACTGAAGCTATTGATAGTTATATTAAAAATAATGAACTGGTAGAAGGATATGCTTTGGATGGAGAAGTTCATGATTGTGGAAATAAATTAGGCTATTTAATAGCTAATATCGAATATTCAAAATTTGATCCTCAAATAGGAAATGATTTAAGAAAATATTTAAATAAAAATGTTTAAAGCTTTAAAGAGATTTGATTTTTTTTTAAAAAAAAAGAAAGACACCTTCCTTGTAGAATCAGATGAAGATAAAGAATTTGTTATTGATTCGCTAATAAATGAAAAATATATAGGACTAGATACAGAGTTTAATTGGAGAAAAACATATTACCCTGAATTATCTCTTCTACAGATTTCTACTGAATCTAGGATT